>OGJK01002985.1_pt1 | contig 12154 bp, 7 predicted proteins | sample 1571961 | NCBI WGS metagenome assembly OGJK01 (sample SAMEA2582120, study PRJEB24529) | metagenome | biome: Human gut stool | place: China | collected 2011 | reverse complement strand
CTATCTTCCGCCTGCTGAAAGAAACAATTATCGCCTCCGAGCCGATTCGTTTCGAAGGGGACGGTTATTCCGAAGAATGGAAACAAGAAGCTGCACGCCGCGGACTGACTAATATCTGCCACGTACCGGAAGCCCTGATGCACTATATTGATAACCAATCCAAATCAGTACTTATCGGCGAACGTATCTTCAACGAGACCGAATTGAACAGCCGTCTGGAAGTGGAACTGGAGAAATACACCATGAAGGTGCAAATCGAAGGCCGTGTATTGGGCGACCTCGCCATCAATCACATCGTACCAACTGCCGTTGCCTATCAGAACCGTTTGCTCGAAAATCTTCGCGGACTGAAAGAAATATTCCCGGCTGAAGAATATGAAGTATTAAGTGCCGACCGTAAAGAACTGATTCGTGAGATTTCACACCGGGTCACTTCTATCAAAGTACTCGTGCGCGACATGACCGAAGCAAGAAAAGTAGCCAACCACATGGAAAACTACAAAGAAAGGGCATTCGCATACGAAGAAAAAGTACGCCCGTATCTTGACCAAATCCGCGACCACATCGACCACCTGGAGATGGAAGTGGATGACGAAATATGGCCGTTGCCTAAATATAGAGAACTGTTGTTTACCAAATAAAATGTCTGCAAGATTGCACGAAAGCTCCCACTTTTGTGCAATCTTTTTATAGATTCGTTCATTTTCTCATTTTTTCTTTTTACTTTTGTGCTGTATAACACAGTTTTGTAGCACTCATGGTAAAAATGAATATGTCAGACATCGATATTTCGGAACCATTATCCGATATGTTAGCTCCTCTAAACAATGAGCAAAAGGAGTTTCTGATGAATAATTATACGATACAAACCTACAAAAAGAATGAAACCATCTACTGTGAAGGAGAAACGCCACATCATCTGATGTGTCTCATCAGTGGAAAAGTGAAAATCTTCAAAGATGGTGTGGGGGGTAGAAGTCAAATTATCCGCATGATTAAACCACGCGAATACTTTGCATATCGTGCTTATTTTGCCAAACAAGATTTTGTAACTGCCGCAGCAGCTTTCGAACCTTCCGTTGTTTGCCTGATTCCTATGAGTGCCATCACTACGCTGGTTGCCCAAAATAATGACTTGGCCATGTTCTTTATCCGCCAACTTTCCATTGACTTGGGTATCTCTGACGAACGTACCGTTAATCTGACACAAAAACATATTCGCGGACGCTTGGCCGAATCACTCATCTTCCTGAAAGAAAGTTATGGACTGGAAGAAGACGGTTCTACGTTGAGCATTTATCTTTCACGTGAAGATCTGGCAAATCTTTCCAATATGACTACTTCGAACGCTATCCGTACCTTGTCGCAATTCGCTACGGAAAGACTGATTACTATCGACGGAAGAAAAATCAAAATCATCGAAGAAGAAAAGCTGAAGAAAATAAGCAAGATTGGGTAAGAGAGTTTCTGCACCAATCGTTCCACCCTAAATAGTGAACATACATATAGAAAATATAATTGCAGACATCAGACGTGGTAACAAACAGGCTTTCAAAAAGCTATTTGATGACTACTATCCTATTCTTTGCGTGTTCGCATCCCACTATATTGAAGACAAAGAAGTTTGCAAAGACATTGCGCAAGATGTATTGTTAGCTTATTGGGAACGGAAAGAAGATTTTGACGACATTTTGAAAGTAAAAAGCTTCCTTTATACCGTCACCCGAAATAAATGTCTGAATCACTTAAAACATGAGCAATTAGATATTCCCTATTTTTCTGGACAGGAAGAGTTCGATAGTGGCTTCGAAGCTGCCATTATCGAACAGGAAACATTCCACATGGTTCGCAAAGCGGTAGAAGAATTGCCTACCCAAATGCGAAATATCATCTTATATTCTATGAAAGGGTTAAAAAACCATGAGATTGCTGACAAATTGCAAATTTCAGAAGGCACTGTCCATACGTTAAAGAAATTCGCCTATCGCAAACTTCGCGAAAGTCTCAAAGGCATAAATTACACCTTATTACTATTTTTATGCAAATAAAGTAACTTTTTGATTACCCCGTTTTTTCGATTGGATTGTTTTACTTATATAACAAATCGAAAAAACGATGAATTCATTTAAAGAAAAATTTAAAATTGCAAAAATCTTAGCTTCCTTATTTACTCATTCGTCTACTCCCGAAGAGAAAAAAAACTATCATGCGTGGTTGGATGAAAATCCGGAGCATCAAAAAATAGCCGACCGGATATTAAATAAGGAAACGTATGAAGAAAACAGCCGGTTAATAAAAAGCTTCTCTTCACAAAAAGCGTGGGAGAAAGTCTATCCGTTATTAGGAGGCAATCAATCGGGTACTGTTTTTTCGTGGAAAAAGAGTCTGAAATATGCAGCTCTCATCTTATTGTTATTAGTACCTGCTTCTTACTTTATCTATCATTGGATATCCGAAGAAACGATTAGCGACATCACTCCGGGAACCCTTGGCGGGGAACTGATCTTGAGTGACGGCAAATCTTTCAATCTTTCCGACAATAATCTTCCGGAGAATGCGGTCAGAGCATTTGTGATCGATTCGAAAGGGATTAACTATCAGATTCCCGCCAACAAACCGCAAGTAAAAGAAATCCAAAACACACTACGCACATTGCAGGGGATGGAATGCCTTATCACGCTTTCCGACGGCACAAGGGTACATCTCAATGCGGAAACCCGGCTGACTTATCCGGTTTGTTTCAGTAGTAAAGAACGTATTGTGCAAATTGAAGGGGAGGCTTATTTTGATGTTGCCCCGGACAAGGAGCATCCGTTTATCGTAAAAACATCGCATACATCTATCCGGGTGACGGGAACGTCGTTCAACGTAAGAGCCTACGCTGATGAAGATACGGAAAGTACGACCTTAATCAGTGGAACAGTAAGAATCAACAGTAGAAATGAAGAATTCGAATTAGTTCCCAACCAGCACTATACATATAATAAAAATACCGGTACAAATACCGTCGCCAACGTAAACACTGATTTGTATACATCTTGGGAATCCGGATCATTTATCTTTTTAAATGTCCCTCTTGAGAATGTGATGTCATACCTGTCCAAATGGTATGGATTCCAATATTCTTTTGAAGACGAAGCAGCCAAACAGGTGCGTATCGGAGCTTACCTTAACCGCTACGCCAACATGAACCCGATTATCGACATGATTACAGAATTAAATCTGGTCAATATCAAACAACGGGAGGGCATCCTGCACATTTCCTACAAACAGTAATAATACATAATATAACTAACGCATTATGAAAAAACGAGTAAAATCCCTGCCGTGGGTGGTATCTTATGCAAGCAGAAACTTTGTGAAGTTCTGTCTTTTATGGATATTCTCCCTTTCTTCACTCATGATTCAAGCACAGGACAATCAGAGAATCTCCATCGACTTGAGAGGAGAAACGCTGGAAGCAGCACTCTGGTATCTGCAGAATCGTACGAAATTTGTCTTTATGTATGGAACGGAAGACATTGCTAATGTGACCGATATCACCATCAAGGCAAAAGATAAGACAATTACTGAAATTCTGGATGAATGTCTGGAAGGCACTAACCTGACTTACGAAATCTCTGGTAGCGCAATTGTTATAAAGAAAAAGCAAAGCCAGAAAGTTACAATCAGTGGTTGGATTCGAGATGCCAGTGGCGAAGCATTACCCGGTGCCACTGTTACGATTCGAGGCTCCAAACATGGAGCCATCGCCGGATTGGACGGACATTATACTTTTAATATTCCGGCACAAGAGGGATTGATTCTAACTTTTTCTTTTATCGGAATGGAAAAGAAAACGTTGAAATATACAGGTAAGAAAACAATCAATGTCACTCTGACCAGTTCCAGTACGGAAATTGACGAAGTGGTGGTTACCGGTTATCAGAATATTCAACGCCGCGACCTTGTTGGTTCCATTACTACGATAAAAGCGAAAGACATTATAATACCTTCCTACACTACTATCGACCAAATGTTACAAGGACGTGTAGCAGGTATGGTGGTTACTAACTCAAGTAGTCGTGTAGGTACGGCGCCTAAGATCCAGATTCGAGGTACCAGTACGCTACAAGGAAATCGTGATCCATTGTGGGTAGTAGACGGTATTATTCAGGAAGATTTCCAAGTAACACTAGATAGCGGCGAACTGATGACTAAAAGTTTAAAGGATATCATCGGCAACCAGATTTCATGGCTAAACCCCGCTGACATCGAAAACATCACAATTTTGAAAGATGCTTCCGCCACTGCTATCTATGGTTCAAAAGCATCTAACGGTGTAATCGAAATCACAACCAAAAAGAATACCACTGACAGATTGACTGTGAACTATTCCGCCAACTTTAACATCGGGCAACGCCCTAATTATGGAATGTTCAACTTTATGAACTCTCAAGAACGCATCCGTTTCTCACAAGAGGCGTTCGATGCAGGAATCACTTACGCAACAATGCCTTATAAGGATCCTAACACCTATGAAGGTATATTACGGATGTTGCAGGAACATGACATTTCTGATATCGAATATAGAAAACTTTACAACGACATGGAAACCCGCAATACTGACTGGTTCAAACGCCTGACACGCCGTTCGTTCAGCCATAGTCACAACGTTAGTGTTTCCGGTGGAACGAACAAGTTTAGTTATTCGGCATCTATGGGATATAACAACAGCGAAGGTCAGGAAATAGGCAATGATAACGAACGTATGACAGGTCGCATCGCTCTGATGTTACGTCCGATAGAAAAACTGACTATCAGTATGACTTTAAACGGTAGCGTTTCTACTACTAACGGCTTTTTCGACGATATCAATCCAATGGGTTATGCTACCAATACAAACCGTATCATCGACCCGGATGCTTATTATATGCAAGAAAACGGATACTATTATAAAACAGGAAATAAAGAAACCCTTTCATACAATTTTATCAATGAACGGGACAACAGCGGTTCAAAAGCACGCTCCAACTTCATGTCCGCTTCCTTAGATGTCAACTGGCATGTCCTTGACTGGTTAACTTATCAATTTACAGGCGGTTATTCGACTAATAACAGTACAAATGAAAGCTGGGCTACCGAACACACGTACCACATTGCCAACCTGTATCGTGGTTACGATTTTAATTCTGTTACTCCCACCAGTGCCGATTTTAAAGCTGCACAGCTTCCATTCGGAGGTAGATTGTACACAAACGACAATAACCAGTATTCTTACAATATCCAGAACAAGCTACAATTCAGCAAAGCATTCAATCCTAATAACCGATTGAATGCGCTATTGGGTATGGAACTTCGCTCGTCTACAGCTAAAGGAACAGCCAATACAGTTTGGGGATATGTACCGGACAGAGGTGAACGTATTGTAGCGCCTACCATACCAAGCCAAGTAGTATCACCGGGCGGAAGTCCAACAGGCTGGGGAATATTAAAAGAACTTTATGACAGAGGTTGGAAAAGAACAAACAATACCAACAACTTCCTTTCGTTCTTCGCTACTTTTGCATACTCATTCAAGAATCGCTATGTAGTCAATGCCAATGTACGAAATGATGCTTCCAACGTTTTCGGACAGGATATCAATCACCGTATCGACCCGACTTATTCATTCGGTTTTTCCTGGAGAGCATCGGAAGAAGCTTTCTTCCAAAAGCATCTGAAATGGATCACAACACTCAATTTCAGAGGAACATTTGGTATTCAGGGAAACGCTTTGACACGTGAAAGTCCTGAACTAATCTTAAGTCAGAACGGAGTACAAGCAGGATATAATCGATATTACTCCACTATTAGCCAGATCCCCAATCCGTATCTCTCCTGGGAACGTACCAAAAACTGGAATTTCGGTGTGGACCTGGAACTGTTTCATATGTTTTATATGAATCTGGAATACTACACCCGACGTTCCAATGCGGTAATCACCGTAGATTTACCATTCGAATATGGAATTAACGACATGAAACGTAACGGCGGAATTATTTACAATCGGGGAATTGAATACACGTTATCATTCACACCTGTTCAGAAACGTGATTTCAGCCTGAATATTAACCTGAATGCCTCTAAAAACTGGAACAAAGGCGGAGAAACCACGATTGACAGAACCACGGGGATGTACTTGACCGGAAGCAACACCCAGATATTAAAAGAAGGATATCCGTTAAGCGGATTCTGGTCATATTCCTTTGCCGGTCTTGATGGAAGTAACGGCAAACCGATGTTCAACTATGTTGAAGTCCCGGAAGAAGAAAAAAGTAAAGGCATCGACCCGACCACTTACCTTGTATATTCCGGAGAAAAAGAGCCGTATTTCACCGGAGGTCTCGGTTTGAGTTTCCGCTACAAATCTTTGTCACTAAATACCAGCTTTTCCCTTTTGTTAGGTAGCAAAAAGCGTTTGACGTCACCTTACAATGATTTCCGAGGAGAACATAATATGATGCCCGATCCAACCAAGAATATAAACCGCGATTTATTGAATCGCTGGCAAAAAACAGGAGACGAAGCTTACACAAATATCCCCGGGTTGCCGATATGGCCATTAGGGATCACTTGGACTTTGCCTAACACGGAGACCGCAGAATCACCCATTTATATGTGGGAAAAATCAGATGCTATGGTAGTCAGCGCTTCATTCCTGCGTTGCCGTAACATTGGATTATCCTGGCAGATGAAAAAAGAATGGTGCGACAAGATACATGCTAAAAACCTGTCTATTAACTTTAATATGGACAATGTATTTGTAATAGCCAGCAAACGTTTTAATGGTTTTGATCCGGAATTAGAAAACAGCATCATGCCACGTTCTTTCTCATTGGGACTTAATATAGGATTTTAAACAATAAACAAAGAGAGATATGAAACTTAAATATTTAATTTATACAATTACACTGACCGGCCTCACCGCTTGCGGAGATTTCTTAGAGCCAAAGTCACAGAGCCAATATATACCTAAAGACGCTAATGCATTGCAAGAGATGCTTATCGGAGAAGCCTATCCCCAACAAAAGGATACCAAATTTCTCAACTATCAGGAAATACTCGCAGATGATGTCGAGCAGAATCAGGTGGAAGGTTACGAATTCCCAGAAAACGACAAAGCAGATATGGAAATATTTGAGATACTGTATAGCTGGCAACCCAATATGTTCGAAATACGAGAAAAATTGGGACAACAAACAGTCAATACTTGGGAGAACCTTTATGAATATATTTTAGGAGCTAATGCCACACTTGACTATATTGACGAAGTATCCGGTACAGAAATTGAAAAGAATTATATTAAGGCACAATCCTATGCCCTACGGGCTTTTTATTATTATATGTTAGTCAATCAGTACGGACTTCCCTATAATTATAACAAAGAATCATTGGGAGTTCCTCTCAAGCTGGACAGTAAAATGAGAGATGATGACAATATATTGATGAGACGGAACACGGTAGAAGAAGTATACCGACAGATTGTTACCGACCTAAACGAAGCAGAACGTTTATTCCTAACTCTCTCCGCCACACAACAATATGAACCGAACTACCTTGTCAGTTTACCTATGGTACAATTATTAAAATCACGTGTAGCTCTATATATGGAAAATTGGGAAGAAGCTAAAACGTATGCGGAGAAAGTTATCAAAGATTGGAACTTCTCACTACGCGATCTGAATACTATTCCTGCACCGGAAGCAGGTATAAAAGAACCTTATTACACATTCAATACATATGATTCGCCGGAAGTCATCTGGAGTTATGGAACTATCAGAGACTTGACAGGTGAATACGAAGGTTATATCGATAAGAAAGATGAAAACAGCGATGAAGAAAAGACCAGAAGAATGTTCAAAGCAGCAGACGGGTTAATCAACAGTTTCTCAGAAGGTGACTTACGCAAAGACCGTTATATTACTAGGGAAATGCAATATAACGAGGCGGTTCCGGAGAACAGCACATTTTATGATACTTATCTCCCCTATGGCAAATATAAGACACTACGTTCTGTCCCCACTTCCGGAAGCAGTGATTATTTTGCACTCTCCTTCCGAATAGCAGAAGCTTATCTAAACTATGCAGAAGCCGCTGCCATGAGCCAAGCCGAAGGAGATGCCATCACCGCTATGAATACATTGCTGGAGAAACGATATGATAGAGGAAACGCACCGTCTTTTTCCGGATTGAGCGGAGATGCTTTGATCACCCAAATACGTGAAGAACGCAGAAAAGAACTTTGCTACGAAGGACAACGCTGGTTCGACTTACGTCGATATGGTATGCCTTCCATACAGCACAAATGGGAAGGCAAAGTTTATACACTAACAAAAAACGATCCTTCATACGTATTACCTATTCCTACAGAAGTGTTGCAAAGAAACTTATTATTGGAACAAAATCCGTTCGGACCGGAACGGACTGGAGTTCCTGTTACAAAATAACTATAAATATAAGAAATAATGATCGTCAATTTTAAACAACAGAGAATCATGAAGCCAATATATAATGTATGGATATTACTATTCTGTCTCACATTCTCGTCCTGTTATAATGAAGATATTATCAACCCGACACCAGATCCACTTGCACTTGCCGGAGGATTTGAGTTTCCGCAGGGAAATAATTCATGGGACAATGATGTTATGAAAATCTACCAAGACTTCGGAGTGAAAATAATATATAAAGATATCACAGAAAAAGATCTCAATAAAAATTGGACTAATGGTGGAGTCGGTAGTTCATCAAGAGTCTTCGAGAATTGTCTCAATGACGAAATGGGAGCATTTTATATTACTTTTATGAAGAACCACATTTTTCCTTACCTCAACCGGGAAGTTACGGATAGAGTATTTCCCATGTACTGGTATATGGTATACAATTATTCTGTATTTACTTCCATTATACCGGGAGTACTGGAATATTATGTTGCACTGCCCGAGCATGATGACGGCCAAACCGACTGCTGGATAACTTGTTTCTGGGGAGATAAAGCCCACAGTACTTACGATGACCCAATCACAGGATGGAAAACTCCTATTGCCGGCAATAAGGATAGTTTTACCATACGCCGCTTCAAAATAATTGATGAAGTTATAAATACAGCTATCGCCAACGGAAATATTATCATACCCGAAGATGAATTTGATGCAGGATTTGACCATTTAACTCCGATTGTCAGAAGTGAAGACATCGAAAGTAAAGCCGATCCTAATTATTATCTTAAAAGAGGCTATCCTGGTAATGTAAATTCATTATCAGGTAAACATTCTAAACCCGATTCCGATAATCCTCCAACAGCCAAAGAAACATTTATCGGCTATCTGCAAATAGCCATGCGTCATACCAAAGAAGAACGGGAAGTAATGTTTCCTTCGGCAACCTATCCATTTCTAAGCACTAAGTTCGATTTTGTGACAAACTATCTAAAAAAATATAATATTGATTTGGAAGCTATCGCCAAAGGACCGGAAGATTGGGATATTAAACCTTATCCGGAACTACCGAAAACTGATGAAGGAGATGGCGATGATGACCAGCACGGCCATGATCGACCAGACGTTGACGTTCTTGAAGTCCACGTCTGCCACCTCGATCAGGTCTTTGGTCATGGCACCTTCACCGGTGATGACGCCCTCGGGGTCCACGGCCTTGATGAGACTGATCATCTCGTCCAGCTGGTTGTTGATGGCGTCGGTGCCGGTCTTGTAGGAACTGTTGGCCAAAATCAGCTTGTAGCCGCCGGACTGCAGGATCTCCATCACGCTGTCGGGCAGCAGCTCGGTGTCAAAGCCGGGGCCGGTAATGGAATCTAGACTTACCACCTGCGTGATGCCGTCCACGTCCTTCAACTCGTCACACAGGTCGGACACCTGCGTAGCGGTCAGGTCGTCATGCACCAGAATGAAGTGGCTGGTGGTCATGCCGAAATCCTCGCCCAGCTTGTTGGTGCCCACGATGCCGGTCAGGTCCTGGGGCAGGGAATCGAACAGGGTGTAGTAGACGGTGGTCTTGTTCTGCGCAATGGCAAAGGGAATGAGGATGAGGATAAAGACGGCCACGATGGGCGCTGCGTGCTTGGAAACAAAGTAGCTCAGCTTGGTCAGCCGAGGGATGACAGTGCGGTGCTTGTATTTTTCCACCCACTTATCAAAGGTAAGGATCAGGGCGGGCAGAATGACCACGGTGCAGATGACGCCCAGTGCCACGCCCTTTGCCATGACAAGGCCGATATCGCGGCCCAGCGTCAGACGCATGGCGCACAGTGCAAGGAAGCCTGCAATGGTGGTCAGGCTGGAAGCGGAGATGGAGGTCATGGTCTTGCAGATAGCGCTGACCATGGCTTCCTCATTGGTGGAGCGCAGCTCCTTTTCTTCCTGATAGCGGTGCAGCAGGAAGATGGAGAAGTCCATCGTAACGCCCAACTGCAGCACGGTGGCAAGCGCCTCGGTGATGTAGCTGATCTGCCCCAGCAGGATGTTGGTGCCGAAGTTGTACGCGATGGGGAACAGCAGACCCAGCATGAACAGCAGCGGGGTGATGGTGCTTTCCAGCGAGAGGAACAGCACCAGCAGGCTGGCGCCCACGGCGATCAGGATGTACAGGGGCATTTCCTGATTGACCAGCGCCTTGGTGTCCTGCAGAATGACGCTCATGCCGCCGAAGAAGCAGTCCTTGCGCAGCAGCTTTTCGATCTGCTTGACGGCTTCCATGGTCTCGTCGCTGGCGCTGGGGGCGTCAAAGCGGACGATCAGCATGGTGGAATCATTTTTGCCGAACATGAACTGCTGCACATCGGCAGGCAGCATGGCGGTGGGGATGCTGGGGTCGATCACATCGCTGAGCCAGAAGGTCTGGGTAACGCCGGGCACGGCTTCTATCTCCTTTTTCATAGCGATGAGTTCGTTGGTTGGCAGGCCCTCTACCGTGATCATACCGGTGGAGGCCAGATGGAAATCGTCCTCAAGGGCTACCTCGCCGATCATGGAGTCCAGATCCTGCGGCAGGTAGGTGAGGATGTCATAATTGATGCGGGTGGCAATGGCGCCGATCGCGGAAGGGATCAACAGCAGCACGGCCACTGTTAAGATCAACTTGCGCAGACGCACGATGCCTTGTGCGATCTTTTTCATGAGAACCCTCCAGAATAGAAAGTTGATTGGGAAAGCCCGCGAAACTGACCGCCGGTCATCTTCCGGGCAAACACTATTATATTCAGCCCGGGCAGTGTGTCAAGCAGGAAAAGTGACTGAAAGTCAGTTTTTTTATCACCTGCAAAAAATTGTATAGCAAACCGGGCTTGCACAAACGGCAAAGGACTGCTAAACTAAGGTACGCAGACCGGACGCAGCACATACCTGCGTCTAAATTCAGAGAAAAGAGGAATCTACCCAGAGCATGAGCACCGTGGAAGGGAAGAAACAGGAAAAGCGCCGCGCCCTGCTGGATGCAGCCTACGAGCTGTTTCTGGAGCGGGGCACCGCCAAGACCAGCGTGGAGGATATCACCAGCCGGGCAAAGGTGGGCAAAGGCACGTTTTACCTGTATTTTCAGGATAAGGGCGCGGTAATGCAGGCGCTGCTGGGGCGGGTGAGCTACCAGCTGCTGAGCGATGCCTGCCTTGCGGTCGAGCAGCACCCCGAGCTGCCCGACTTTACCGCACAGGTGGTGTTCGTCATCGACCATATCATCGAGGCTTTGCGGCAGGATGCGCTGGTGCTGCGGTTTCTGGAGCGCAACTTCGTCTGGCCCGGGTTGGACCAAATCGAAGCCAGCAGGGAAGCCGAGCCCCTGATGCGCAAGCTGCTGGCCATCGTGCTTTCCAGCCCGGAGATGGCCGGACGTAGTGAGCGGGAGGTCTACCAGCGCATCACCGCCCTTGGCAGTATGTGTATGTCAGTGTGCTATTCCAGCATTCTGGAGGGCAAGCCGGACAACATCGACGCCATGAAGCCGGTGCTGTACGATATCATCCGCCGGGCGCTTTCGCCGGAAAAGTAAAAAAGAACGCATAAAAAGCACAAAAGGTCTTGCTTTTTGCAAAAAGCTGTGGTAAACTATCTAAGTCGATATGACATGGACGGTTAGCTCAGCTGGTAGAGCATCTGCTTGACGTGCAGGAGGTCACAGG
>OGJK01002971.1_pt1 | contig 12209 bp, 17 predicted proteins | sample 1571961 | NCBI WGS metagenome assembly OGJK01 (sample SAMEA2582120, study PRJEB24529) | metagenome | biome: Human gut stool | place: China | collected 2011 | reverse complement strand
AAAGGTTCCGGCGATGCCAGAATGCAGCCTTTGTATTTCCTGATTACCACAGCCGGAACGGACACAAATTCAATCTGCTATGAAGTTCATCAAAAGGCAAAGGACATTCTGGAGGGCAGAAAGCATGATCCGACTTTCTATCCGGTTATCTATGGAGCAGATGAATCCGAGGACTGGACTGACCCAAAGGTGTGGAAAAAAGCAAATCCAAGTCTGGATAAGACCATCGGCATGGATAAGGTGGTGGCTGCGTGTAATTCTGCAAAAGAAACGCCGGGCGAGGAAAATGCGTTTCGGCAACTGCGTCTGAATCAATGGGTAAAACAGGCTGTCCGCTGGATGCCTATGGAGAAATGGGATAAATGCAAAGTAGCGTTTGATGAAGATGACCTTGCAGGTCATGTCTGCTACGGCGGTCTTGACCTTTCCTCTACAACAGATATTACAGCATTTGTTTTGGTGTTTCCGCCTACAGAAGACGATGAACATTATTATGTTCTTCCTTACTTCTGGCTGCCGGAAGAAACACTGCCACTCAGAGTAAGACGTGACCATGTTCCATATGATATATGGGAGCGACAAGGCTATCTGAAAACTACCGAAGGCAACGTTGTTCACTATGGTTTTATTGAAAATTTCATAGATGAACTGGGGCAGAAGTTTCATATCAAAGAGATTGCTTTTGATAGGTGGGGTGCAGTGCAGATGTCGCAGAATCTTGAGGGGTTAGGTTTTACGATGGTACAATTTGGACAAGGATATAAAGATATGTCACCGCCTACCAAGGAACTGATGAAACTGACTCTGGAACAGACCCTTGCCCACAACGGACACCCTGTTCTTCGGTGGATGATGGATAACATTTTCATCAGGCGTGACCCTGCCGGAAATATCAAGCCGGATAAAGAAAAATCCACAGAGAAGATTGACGGTGCGGTTGCCATGATCATGGCTCTTGACCGTGCAATCCGCTGTGGATGCGTTTCTGATGAGTCGGTTTATGATACGAGGGATATGCTGGTGTTATAGGTTTGATTATCTTTGCAAACTGGAATTTCTTGAATGGTCGGATATTCTCCGTTATGATCTTTTAAATATCCATTAATTTGATCTTGAGTAATATTCATATATGCAATTTGTGTGGAAACCTGCATTTCCTTATCTGTATAACTCATCTTCTCTAATCTCCTCCATTTCTTGATTAAATTCATCAATACTCATTTTCCAAATACCTTGCTCGGCACCTTGTGCCACTCGCTCATACTTTTCGTCCAGAAATCCAATTAGACTTGAATTACAAGAAAGGGAGGGATACTCGCTATAATATTCTTCTACAGTTTTCTCATCCTCCAGTAATATAAAATCAATCCTTAAATAATCAAGATTTGTATCAGAAACAATGCTTTGAATATAGGAATATAATTCCTCATTACTGTAACAATCTAAAAAATCAGAAGATAAATATAAAACAATTGTTGGATGAATGCTATATGCAGACATCTCATCATTGTATTCTTCAATTGTGATATTCGTATTCTTGATTTCTTTTTCTTTAAACGGAATGCTCGGAACATCTACATCAATGTAAAAATACAAATTGACATCGGCGAAGGTTTTTTCCACGATTTTCTTGTATTGGTCTCCAATGATCGATTGAATATAATCATCTTTTCCGCCACGTGTTTCAATCAGGCTATACACCTCAAACAATAAATCAGGATCATTTACTGGATATGCAATTGTTCGATGAGAATCCATGATAGTTTTCACTTCGAACTCTTCTCCATACTTTTCGTATAGCTGCTCTTTCGCAAATTTTGCTAAATCTTTACTGTCATAAATAACACAGCCTGTCAGCCAGATTGTATTTGTAAAAACAACAGCACATAAAGCTGCTATAGAAAAAAGATGATGAATGATGTTCTTTCTCACTCTTGCATTCTCACTTTCTGTAAAAATCACCGGAATTTTTGCGATGTAAATGGTTAATGCCCATCACATCAGCTGTATAGCATTTCATATTTTACTTTAGTATAAATGAGCATTTCCAGCGACTTGCACAAAAATATGTCATAATTTCACATGATAATCCCGTTTTTAATTGCAGAGAGAGCATAAATGGTTGGGAATTGTTGTGCAAAATGACGGTGCATGCTCATTTATAGTTATTGATAAATATTTTCATACTCATCAATTTCCATACAAATATTATCTTCTGCAATTTCATGCTCATAGACGATATATATATCATTAACTTTTTGAACAGCATATGAATACCAATAATACTTATTTCCTTTTAGTATTCTTTTACGTATTCCAATCTGCTTACCTTTTTCAAGTTTGAGATAGTTTGCATTCATCTTGTACTTTCACCACCATACCCCAGATATTAGAATTTACCAAATTAACAAAGCACGATTTATAGAGTTTCTACCCTACATTCTGTTTAGTTTAGTATATTATACCACACCCCAACCCTCAAAGTCAAGAAAGGAGTGATTCTTATGGGTATTTTTACAGGACTATTCAAGTCCAGAGATAAGCCGACCAACAGCTATGATTCGCCGTCCTACACATATTTCTTTGGACGAGCCAACAGCGGTAAACGTGTCACCGACAGAACAGCCTTACAGCATATTGCGGTTTATGCCTGTGTGCGTGTGCTGTCAGAAGCGATTGCACAGCTGCCGCTTCATGTGTACAAATACAACGATAGCGGAAAAGAGCGAGTGCCACAGCACCCGCTTTACTTTTTACTCCACGATCAGCCGAATCCTGAAATGACATCGTTTGTTTTCCGAGAAACCTTAATGTCCCATCTGCTTATCTACGGCAATGCCTATGCACAGATTATCCGAAACGGCAGAGGTGATGTATTGGGACTGTATCCTCTGATGCCTGACAAAATGAAGGTTGACCGTGATGAAAAAAACCGCCTGATATACATTTACAGCCGTTACGATGAGGCAAATCCGAATCTGAAAGAACAGGGCGACATCGTTCTTTATGCTGATGAAGTTCTGCATATTCCGGGTTTAGGATTTGACGGACTGGTTGGATATTCGCCGATTGCACTTGCGAAAAATGCAATCGGCATTTCTATTGCCTGTGAGGAATATGGAGCATCGTTCTTTGGAAACGGTGCTTCACCAAGTGGCGTGTTGGAACACCCCGGAGTGATCAAAAATCCGGAACGTGTGCGTGATGCTTGGCAAAGAGCCTATGGCGGAAGAAACGCCCACAAGGTCGCAGTTTTAGAGGAGGGCATGAAGTTCACACCCATTGCAATTCCGAATAATGAAGCACAATTTCTGGAAACCAGAAAATTTCAGATTGAGGAAATTGCAAGAATGTACAGAGTGCCGCTTCATATGATCGGTGACCTTGACCACGCAACATTCAGTAACGTAGAGCATTTATCCCTTGATTTCGTGAAATACAGCCTTGACCCTTGGATCGTTCGCTGGGAGCAGTCCTTACAAAAAGCACTTCTTTCTGATTCTGAAAAAGGTCAGTATTTCGTGAAGTTCAATGTAGACGGACTTTTGCGTGGCGATTATGCTTCCCGTATGCAGGGATATGCTACAGCACGTCAGAACGGCTGGATGTCTGCTAACGATATTCGTGAACTGGAAGATATGAATATGCTTTCTGAGGAAGAAGGTGGTAATCTTTACTTGTGTAATGGCAGCTTTACAAAACTTTCTGAAGCGGGAAAATTTGCAAATCAAAATTCAGAAAAGGAGGAAAAAACCAAATGAAGAAATTTTGGAACTTTATCCAAAACGAAGATACATCGGAAACAGAGCTTTTGTTTAACGGTCCTATCTCTGAAGATACTTGGTGGGGCGATGAAGTGACACCTGCTTTGTTTCGTGATGAACTCGCAAAAGTCAGCGGAAACTTGACAGTCTGGCTGAATTCGCCAGGCGGTGATGTATTCGCTGCAAGTCAGATTTATTCTATGCTAAAAAATCACAAAGGCAAGGTTACCGTGAAAATTGACGGCATTGCTGCATCAGCGGCTTCGGTTGTAGCAATGGCAGGCGATGAAACTTTGATTGCACCAACTGCCCTAATGATGATCCACGACCCCAGCACTTGTGCTATGGGAAATAAATCTGATATGGAAAAGGCTATCATCTTGCTTGATGAAGTCAAAGAGAGCATTATCAACGCCTACGAAACCAAATCTCATCTCAGCCGAAACAAGATCGCAAAACTGATGTCCGATGAAACATGGCTCAATGCAAAAAAGGCTCATGAAATGGGGTTTGTAGACGGGATTCTGTTTGCAGATAATAAAAAGTCCGTTCCCGAAAAGGGAACTGAACCGGATAAGAAAGAACCTGATGAGGAGAAAACTGAAAAAGAAGATTCTTTGACCGCAATGACCTATTCCAAATTGAAGAATCTATCTGCATTCTTATCCAAAGTATCTGCATCAGCAGAACCTGTCAAAGGCACACCGATTGACCAGCTTGAAAAAAGGCTGTCACTTTTGAAATATTGATTGGAGGAATTGATTATGACGATTAAAGAACTCAGAGAAAAGAGAAAGAAGGCTTGGGATACAGCACGTGACTTTCTCGACAGCAAGCGAAATGCAAACGGCGTTCTCAGTGAGGAAGATTCCAAGACCTACGATGCGATGGAACAGACGATTGTTGACCTTGGCAAGGAAATTCAGCGTCTGGAACGACAGGCTGAAATTGAAGCTGAAATGAACAAAGCAACTTCCACTCCTGTTCTCGGCAAGCCTGCCACACCAGACGTAATGGAAAAGACAGGTACAGCAAGCGACACTTACAAGAAGGCATTCTGGAACAGCGTCAGAAATCGTAACTGGATCGATGTCCATGACGATTTGCACATTGGCACAGACGCAGAGGGCGGTTATCTTGTGCCGGATGAGTTTGTGCGCCTGTAAAAGGCGATGTTTACAGTAGATTAGGCTCTACACCGCACAGCAGAGCGGTTGTCAATCTGCCTAACCGATGACAGGAAACTGGACACGGGAACACAGCACGGCAGAAACGCAGGAAACGTCAAAAGGATATGAGGCGAGTAGTACCTGCAATGACAAGATAACATAAGGATAAGGCTGGATTGCCAAAGCAAAGGTTAGCTCCTTTTTCGTGGGAGGGTGTGGAAATTATCCTGAAACCACTCTCATGACCCCACCATAATATTGAATTCGTTATGGTGTCTGCTATAGGTCATGAAGCAAGCGTGAGAACACGTGAGATAAACCGAAATGATATCCGACAGTTATCACTTGCCTATAAGCATCGTTAAACAGGGATTGCCTAAGTGGAAATGCCGAAAGGCTATGTCTATTCGAGACTGAATATTCCATATGGCAACGGAGCTTCCGTAGTAGTCCGAGGTGGATAACGCCCACTACATGGCGAAGGGAAGCAGTTTGTTAATTCCAAAGTAAGAAGATGAAAGGGAGGAGAATCCTCATGAATCCAACATCGGAGATTTTGGAGCGTGTCAATAAAAGTTCCTCGGAACATCACGACGGAGTCTTTACAAGACTCTTTCGCTACCTTCTGAGAGAGGACATTTATTTTGCAGCTTACCAGAAATTATATGCAAACAGTGGAGCAATGACTCCCGGAAGTGACAACGACACTGCTGACGGTTTTAGTGCTGAATATGTGCATGAACTGATTGAAGAATTGAGGTCAGGAAAGTACAAACCGAAGCCTGTGCGCAGAGAATATATCAAGAAACAGAACGGAAAAATGCGCCCACTGGGTATTCCGTCATTTCGAGATAAACTTCTGCAAGAGGCGGTTAGAATGTTTCTGGAAGCAATCTATGAACCGTTATTTTATGACCAGTCACATGGTTTCAGACCGGAGAGAAGTTGTCATACAGCTCTCGACCAGATAAAGACAAATTTTCGTTCTGTAAAATGGTTCATAGAAGGCGACATCAAGGGTTGCTTTGACAATATAGACCACGCAGTGCTTATTAAAACGTTAGAAGTCAAAATCAAGGACAGCAGATTTATCAATATTATCAGAGCTTTCCTGAAAGCAGGTTATGTGGAAGATTTTCAATATCATACCACAATCTCCGGTACACCACAGGGCGGAATCATTTCCCCTATTCTGGCAAATATATACCTGCATGAGCTTGACCGGAAAGTCATGAAACTCAAGGAAAAGTTCGATAAGCAGTCTACACGACACCAGACACCGGAATATCTTCATTTAGCGAAAAGAAGGCAGACACTTCAAAAGAAGATTGACAGGGTAAAAGGTGAGGAACGTGAGCTTGCAATCAAGGAATATAAAGCGGTGTGCAATCAAAAATTGAAAACGCCCGCAAGAATGTCCGACGATAAAAAGCTTGTATACTGCCGATATGCTGATGATTTTCTAATTGGAATCAGCGGAAGCAGAGAAGACTGTGAAGAAATTAAAGAGATTCTGAGAGAATTTCTATCAACGCAGTACCATTTAGAGTTGAGTGCTGAGAAAACAAAGATCACACACAGTGCTGAACGAGTACGTTTCCTTGGTTATGACGTTGCGGTACGCCGAAGCCAGAAGATAAAGAAAAAGGCAAACGGTGTTAAACAAAGAACGCTGAATAACTCTGTAGAATTAACTGTACCTCTCGAAGATAAGATCATGCAGTTCCTGTTCAAAAACGACATCATAGAACAAAAACCAAACGGAGAAATCTGGGCGGTTTGCGTTCCAAGATTAAGACATCTTTCGGAAGTGGATATTGTGAACAGGTATAATGCACAAATCCGTGGCATTTGCAATTATTACTGCTTAGCAGCGAATTATGATAAGCTGAATTATTTCCGTTATCTTATGGAATATAGCTGTCTAAAGACGCTTGCAAGCAAAAGCAACAGCACAACGAGAAAAATCATCCAAAAATATCGTCATGATGGCAAATGGGCTATTCCCCATGAAGTTAAAGGCGGTATCAAATATGCAAAGCTTGTCTCGTTAGCTGACTGCAAAGCCGGTAAGTTGATGTCCGATAAAGACCCATGGCAATACAAATCCTTTGACCCGAAAAAGCTGTCACAATATGTGCGGTTAAGCGCAGGGGTATGTGAGCTGTGTGGTGATAATAGTGATTCCTGCTGTATTTATCATGCAGGTAAAATGAAGAATCTGAAAAGCACTACGGAATGGGGCAAGAAAATGCTTCACATGAGACGTAAAACGTTGATTGTTTGCCCGAAATGCTTCAAAAAGATTCACAGGGAACAAAATAAATGACATGTCAATAATGAATGGAAAGCCGTGTACATCGAGAGGTGTAAGCACGGTTTGGGAGGGGCTTTGTGCAAACCTGTCATCGAAAGATGATAAGGCGGCACACTGCTACCTCACGAACGAAAACTGGTGGAAGAGTTGGAGGAAGAGAGCATTTTCCGCCAGATGGCAACGGTTATCAAAACTTCCAACGGCGACCGCAAGATTCCGATTGTGACTTCCAAGGGCGAGGCTGTCTGGATGGACGAGGAACAGCAGTATTCTCTTTCTGATGATACGTTCGGACAGGCATCGCTTTCCGCATATAAGCTGGGAACAGCAATCAAGATTTCTGAGGAACTGCTGAACGACAGTGTATTTGACCTGCCGTCCTACATTGCCCGTGAATTTGCCCGTCGTATCGGTGCAAAGGAAGAAGAGGCATTCTTTGTTGGTGACGGCAAGGGCAAGCCGACAGGTATCTTCCATACCGTAGGCGGTGCAGAAGATGGTGCAACAACAACCGGTGCAAACATTACCTTTGATGATGTGATGGAACTGTTCTATTCTCTCAGAAGTCCGTACCGCAAGAAGGCTGTGTGGGTTCTCAACGATTCCACGGTTAAGGCACTTCGTAAGCTGAAGGATAACACAGGCAACTATATCTGGAATCCGTCTGTGCAGGCAGGCGTGCCGGATACCATTCTGAACCGTCCGTACTACACTTCCAGTTATGTGCCGGAGATCAAGGCAGGTGCAAAGTGCCTTGCTTTTGGAGATTTTAGCTATTATTGGATCGGCGACCGTCAGGGACGTTCCTTTAAGCGACTGAATGAAGTATTTGCAATGAATGGTCAGGTTGGATTTCTCGCATCTCAGCGTGTCGATGGCAGACTGATTTTGACCGAAGCCGTAAAGACACTTGGCATGAAAGCGTAATCAGAGAAAGGGGTTGGAGTGGGTGGTAACTTTACAGGAAGTCAAGCAGTATCTGCGGATTGATTTTGAGGACGATGATACATTGTTGCTCTCCCTTATTTCAACTGCAAAACAGCTGGTAATGGATGTAGGAAGAATGGATGAGGAACGCTTTTCAGAAAACGAAGATGTGATACAGACAGCAATGCTCTACACGGTTTCTTATCTCTATGAAAACCGCAATACTGCAGACTTTTCCAAGCTGACGTTAACGCTTCGTGCCATGCTGTTTGCACAGAGAGAAGGCGTGATTTGATGGAAATTGGAACACTCAATCAGCGAATCACCTTTCTGGAGAATCGTGTTGCTACCGATGAAATCGGCAATCACACTGCTGTGTGGGATGAGGTCTTTTCCTGCTGGGCAAAGGTCACTTTGAAATCTTCTGCAGAGCATACGGACGCTGGTGTGACCAAAGAAACACAAACGCTGGAATTCCTCATTCGGCAAAGTCAGCACTGGATGCCGTCTGTAACAGGCAACCGAATCTTGTTTCGGGATGTTACATACAACATCACCAGTGTTACACCGGATTATCTGCACAAGGATTATCTGAAACTTACTGCAGAAGCCAGAAAGGCAGGGCAAAATGACCAGTATTGACGATCTTGCGGAGGAAATCATGCAGGGCTTGCAGGAGTATGCAGACCTTGCAGATACCGCTATGAAAAAAGCAGTTCGGAAGTCTGCAACGCAAGTGAAAAATGAGATCTCTGCCAATGCTCCGGCAGACACGGGAAAGTATGCGAAAAGCTGGGCAACGAAGAGAACCAAGGAAAACAGCCATTCTCTTGAAATGACTGTCCACAGTAAGAATCGCTATCAACTGGCACATTTATTGGAGAAAGGCCATGCCAAGCGTGGCGGTGGTCGTGTATCTGCTCGTCCGCATATTGCTCCTGCGGAAGAAAACGGTGTACAGTTGCTGGAGCATTTAATTGAGGGGGCTTTGTCATGACCTACGAACAAATCGCAGAAATGATGGAGGAAATGGGACTGCCTTTTGCCTACCATCATTTTGCCGAGGACGAAAGCCCTGCACCGCCTTTTTTGCTGTTTTTATCTCCTGGAGAGAATACGTTTTCAGCGGATAATTTGGCATATTTCAGTTGCAAACAGCTGGACATTGAATTGTACACAGACAAAAAGCAGCCGGAATTGGAAGAACAGGTGGAGTCAGTGCTTTCCCAGCACGAGATTTATTATACAAAAACAGAAACATTCATTGATTCGGAAGAATTGTATGAAGTACTCTATGAGATGGAGGTTTGATCTATATGGCAATGGAGAAAAACAAGGTAAAATTCGGTCTGAACAAAGTTCACTATGCAAAAATCACCTCTTATGATGAAGAAGGTGTGCCGACTTTTGCAAAGCCGGTTCGCATTCCCGGTGCAGTGTCGCTGTCTATCGATGCAGAAGGGGAAGCATCCAATTTTTACGCTGACGATGGTGTGTACTATGTGATCAACAATAACTCTGGTTACACTGGAGATCTTGAAATCGCATTGGTTCCGCTTGAATTTGCGACAGACATTCTCGGTGAGAAGCTGGATGAAAAGGGCGTTCTCACGGAAACCAATACCGCAGAAGTATCCCAGTTTGCACTGCTGTTTGAATTCAGTGGCGATAAGAATAAAATTCGGCACTGTCTGTTCTGCTGCTCTGCCTCTCGTCCCGCCACGGAATCCGCAACGATTGAAGACGAAAAGGAAGTTAAAACGGAAACGCTATCTTTGACCGCAACGGCGTTGAACAGTGGCTTGGTAAAAACTAAAACCTGTGAGAAAACGGATGCCGAGGTTTATGAGAATTGGTATAAGGCGGTATATATGCCCAATCTGGCTGCCGCTGTACAGAGTGGTAAGGCATCCGCAGCATCTGTAAAAGCGTAAGGAGGGTGCAGTATGGCAATTCAGAAGAACATCACCATTGACGGGATTGATGTGCCGTTCAAGGCAAGTGCGGCAGTTCCCAGACTGTATCGCTTGAAATTCCGCAGAGATATTTATCAGGACTTTGCAGCACTGCAAAAGTCTGTGGGAGAAAATACAGAGGAATCCTCTGCACTGGACATTGAAAGCCTTGAGGTATTTGAGAACATCGCCTATATCATGGCAAAACACGCTGCTCCGGAGAATGTTCCTGATAATCCGGACGACTTTCTGGAACAGTTTAACACATTCAGCATCTATGAGATTTTGCCGCAGCTGATCGATCTCTGGGGTTTGAACGTAGAAACGCAGGTCAAGTCTAAAAAAAACATCGCCCGATTGACCGACCGATGACCACACCGCTGTTTTTGTTGCGGTGCGTTCAGCTTGGTTTGTCAATGGGCGATTTGGATTTTTTGACCATTGGTCTGGTGAATGATATGTTCACCGAACGGGAGAATGACGAGTGTCATTATGATGTGCTGGCGGATCAGAGGGATTTTGATACGTTTTGACGCTTTACTTTTTCGACAAAATGTGCTATAATCACCATGAGGTGATTAATATGTCGGGAAGTGATAAGAAACATAGATGCGGAGAACGTAAAACAACTTTTATTGATACCGGTATTATAGAGCAATTTGAATCGATTGTCTCAAATGAAGAAAATGAGTATTCTTATTCAAGTATATTGAAACTCATAGATTTCTATCTTTTACATCCACTTAATGAAGAAAAGCACGCACAGGCTATTCTGCGAGATAGGTATCACTGGAGAATAAAGAGCAAAGATAAATCTGGAAATGAAATATTGAAGTTATATCCTGATAAGCTATTTCATACTATGCTTGAATTATCAGGTCTGAAAGACAATATTTCTTTCACCTATACAGAAAAGCAAACTAAAAAAGCACTCCAAGCAATGGATTTAGATAATAGCCACATTTGTCCGCTGCACACAAGAGCAGTGCTGAATATGGATTGTAAAATGGAAATAGTTGAGGATGATGAGGGTAACTTATCTGCTCAAATTTCTGATCATGAGGCAGGCTATCGTTGCTTGTTTCGGCATATACGAAATGCATTTGCTCACAATAATGTATTCTTTTTTGAAAATGGAAATATTCTTTTGAAAGATTACCAGCGTGACGGAGACAAACAAAAAGACAAAAAAGTGACTGCTGCAATACTGATAGAATTCGATACGCTGTTTGAATGGATACGATTAATCGAAACAGATCAGGAAAGGAGCGAAGAATGAGCGACTCTATCTTTTTTCGTGATGAAAGCATCGTTGAGGATATTCTGGCATGGTCAAAACAGAAAAGAGATACAGAATCCAATTGGTATTTATTTGATAAAGTGCTGTACGACTTGTGTAAACAATATCCTCGTCATAATAACCCACATGAGATTGTTGCAAAAATCGCATTGATCGGTCGTGCGTATTCTGCATCTGTTGAACGACGAAGAAATGCAAAAACACAACGTGATCATGATTTTTACTACGAATATATAGCTCCTCTTATCATTGATTCAGATTTAGATGTACGGTTGGATGCACTAAGGCAGTATAAAACGCCAACACCTGATAATCTACCTGAAATCCTTGCTACACATCTATATCTACAAGAATTACTGAAAAAGGCTGCCGAAATGGATAAAAGATCGTTCTCATCGAAGTACCTCCATTTTCACTGTCCTAATCTGTTTTATATCTATGATGCCTATTCTAAGGACAAAATGAATGAAATTGTCAAGCACAAAGGAAGGTGGTGTATTCCTTCTGATTCTGATAGAGAATACGCGATGTATTGCCAAAAATCATTATTTGTTCAACAACAAATTCTACCAGATTCAGAAAACGCACCCCGAATAATCGATTCTTTTTTGCAAACACAATCAAGAGGATACAAGATATAAAAAAGTACTTGCTCAAATGCAGGTGCTTTTTTCATGCCCTCACGGAGGAGGTGAAACCGCATGGCAAACAGAATCAAGGGCATCACCGTAGAAATCGGCGGCGATACCACCAAGCTGTCCAAGGCACTGGAAGGTG
>OGJK01002970.1_pt1 | contig 12215 bp, 7 predicted proteins | sample 1571961 | NCBI WGS metagenome assembly OGJK01 (sample SAMEA2582120, study PRJEB24529) | metagenome | biome: Human gut stool | place: China | collected 2011 | reverse complement strand
AACCAAGACGCTTAGAAAAGTGAGCTAAAATTGGCACAACGAACTGGACACCCTAGAAACTTGATGTCATCACCAAGGGATTGTCCTTTAAACTGAAAGGATCATATAACAGTTCCTACAGCACTACCAAGCAGCGCAGTGGTGGTGTAGCTACTTACAATCCTGTACTCGTCGACGGCGTGATGCAATATCGCAAGAATGGTCAGGATTCCCAGTTGGGCTACAACGAGCGGTTCGGCAAGGCCCGTGACTGGTATATGGAAGCCAGCTTCAACTACAGCCGTAACTTCGGACTGCATCATGTAGGTGCGCTGGCTCTCTACAACCAAAGCAAGACCTATTATCCCAGTTCCTACTCCGATATTCCCCATGGCTATGTAGGTATGGTAGGCCGTGTGACCTATGACTATGCCAACAAGTACATGGCTGAGTTCAATATCGGTTACAACGGATCAGAGAACTTTGCACCGGGCAAGCGGTATGGTACTTTCCCTGCAGGATCTGTGGGATGGACCGTTTCTGAAGAGAAGTTCTGGCAGCCCATTAAGAAGTATGTCGATTTCCTTAAGCTTCGTGCTTCCTGGGGTCTTGTGGGTAACGACCAGCTCAATGGCCAGCGCTTCATGTACACGGCAGATCCTTACGACCTCTACTCCAGTTGGGGCGCCTACAACCACAATTATCTCTATGTCTACAACTTCGGTACCAATACCGATACCTATCAGCACGGTGCGGCCGAGGGTACCAAGCACAACGCTGCCGTGACATGGGAGAAGTCGTTCAAGCAGGACTATGGTGTGGATGCTTACTTCCTTTCCAGTCGCTTGAAAGCCACTTTCGACTACTACTACGAGCGTCGTAAAGACATTCTGCTCACCTCTGCCGTGGCTCCGGGTATCCTTGGTTTCACTTTGCCGGCAGCTAACTTGGGTAAGGTCAACAGTTGGGGGTATGAAATCTCTTTGAAGTGGCAGGACCGCATCAGCAACAACTTCCGCTATTATGTTGAGGGCAACCTGTCATACAACCAGAACGAAATCAAGGAAAAGATGGAGGCTCCGCAGAGCTATGATTGGCTCTATCAGAAGGGACACCGTATCGGCTCGCGTCTCATCCGCCAGTTCTGGGGACTCTATGACAGCAAGACATCCAATGACAAATACAAAGCTCAGTATGGTGAAGACCTGCCAACACACAGTGTCGTGCTGAAGGATGGTGATGCGGTGTATGTCGACTTGAACCATGATGGCGTCATCGACAACAACGACTACAGCTATGCCATCGGTCACACTGATGATCCTCAGTACACAGCAGGACTGAATATGGGCTTCCAGTGGAAAAAGTTTGAGTTTGGTATGCGATGGACAGCAGCTTGGAATGTCAGCCGTATGCTTGACGAGTGCTTCCGTCAGCCACTCGGTGACCAGCAGGAGAAAGCCTTGCTGCAATACCAGTACGACCACGTGTGGACTCCCGACAATCCCGATCCAAATGCTAAGTATCCACGTGCTACGAAGCTTAATGCCAGCAACAACTACGCTGCTTCTACCCTTTATGAGGTGGATGCCAAGTATCTCAGACTGAAGAGCGCACAGATCGCTTACCATTTCGATTTCCCGTGGATGCATCAGATCAAGATGACAGATATGACGCTTCAGCTCTCGGGCTACAACCTTCTGACTTTCTCTCCTTTCAAGTGGGGTGATCCGGAGTCTCGTACCAGCTCGCGTCCAAACTATCCTTTGACACGCTCTTTCGCTGCTACGCTGAAATTGGGATTCTAAGGTTGATCGATAATTATCATTATTAATGAAAGACAATAAGATGAAAACTTTCAATAGAAACCATATATTCTCAGGTCTGGCTTTGGCATTGGCTCTCTTTGCCATGAGCTTTACCTCCTGTACCGACGAGTGGAAGTTCGGTGACGCCTTTCTGGAGAAAGCCCCGGGTGGCGACGTGACGAAGGACACCATCTTCAACAATGCCGAGTACACACGCAATTTCTTGTGGAGTTGCTATGCCAAGCAGCACTATGGTCTGCCATTCTGCTGGTTAGGTCATGCGGCCCAAGGTATGAATACAGGCATCATTGATGCACTCTCCGATGAGGTACACAGCCATTGCGACTGGGATGGCGTGAACCGCTTATACTATAGTGGTGCCTATTCTGCTCCTTCTACTGGTGGCAGTGACGGTGGCCGCTTCCCTTACATGAACTATGATGTTTGGGAGTGCGTCCGCGCCTGCTATATCTTCCTTAACAATGTCGACCGCTCGCCGTTGGAGGAGAGTGAGAAGACAAGATTGAAGGCGGAAGCTAAGTGCCTGATTGCTGAGCGCTATTTCGATCTGTTCCGCAATTATGGCGGGCTGCCTATAGTCAAGAAGGAGTACGAAGGAACTGAGGCAAGCTACGAGATCCCTCGTGCTACTGTCGCAGAGACGGTGAAGTTCATGACCGATCTTTTAGATGAGGCTGTTCCTGAGTTGCCTTGGTCACTCGGTGATGATGCGAGCAACTGGGAAGGCCGTTTCACACAGGCCGGTGCCATGGGCTTGAAAGCAAAGATCCTTTGCTTCGCTGCCTCTCCCTTGTTCAACAGTGCCCAGCCTTATTGCACCGAGGGCGACCAAAACGCCAACACCAACCATCAGGCTTGGTATGGTGATTATCAGGAAAGCCGCTGGCAGGATGTCGTAGATGCCTGCAAAGCCTTCTTTGACAAGAATGCACAGAACGGCAATATCTATGCACTGGTTGAGCCAATAGGTACGACACCTGGTGCTTACCGCTCTGCTTTCCGTAAAGCTTATTCTCAGCGTGGCACCTCAGAAGTCTTGATCTCTACCCGTGCACGTAATAAGGACTCCCATAACTGGGAATATCTGTGGGCAACAGACTTCAACGGCAACGGTGGCTACACGCCTACTGAAGACTATATGGAGCAGTTCGACTGGAAAGACGGACGTCCCTTTGACTATGAAGCCCTGGAGAAAAACGGTGATCTCGACACCATGTTTATCCATAAGGGTAAGCCACGTGAGCTCACGCGCGATCCGCGCCTCTATGAGACGATGATCGTCAACGGTACGCTCAACCGCATGGACATCAATGGCAACATGAGTGGTGAACAAGTGGAGTGCTGGGACGGTGGTAATGACAAGCGCTCGAAAGACGAGAGTGGACAGTATGCCACAGGTATGGCCAACAATAAGTTCTATATGAACCAGGCCAACTCCAGCAACAACTATTGCAACTGGCCTTACCTGCGTATGGCCGAGATGTATCTCATCTATGCTGAGGCTCTGACACAGACCGGTCACATCACAGAGGCTATCCCCTATGTCAATGCCATCCGTGAGCGTGTCGGCTTGAAGGGACTTAAGGCCAGTGGCTATGATGTTTCTACTAAAGACAAGATGATTGCTGTCATCCTGAAGGAGCGCAACTGTGAGTTCGGTCTGGAGGAGAGCCGAATGTATGACATGATCCGCTATCGTCGCTCCGATCTGTTCAGCAAACCGCTCCATGGTTTAAAGATTCGCCGTCTCGATACTAATGGTCAACCCAATGATCAGCCCTATAAGGGTAATCATGCAACCGGTGAAGCTTTTCCGACCCACTTCTCTTACGAGCGCTATGTACTCTCCAACAAGAGTCGCTCATGGTGGACAAACTTCTCTACGAAGTGGTTCCTCTCTGCCTTCCCGACATCCGAGATCAACAAAGGCTATGGCTTGACGCAGAATCCAGGATGGTAATCCGGTGATGAGTCTATTATTAATGGTAATCTATATATTCAAATAGAAAATTCATGAAACGACAGATATTATTCGCCCTCACGATGATGTCGGCCTTCGCGGCACAAGCCCAGACAGACACCGCTAAAGTGTCACGCTATGCCGACACTCCCGTCAACATCGGCTTCGGTATCACACAACCTCTTTCCGAAAGCACGATGTCGGTGGCTACGAGCGCTGATGTCAACCGCCGGTCAGCAAAGAACATCGGCAACTCTCTCTTTGGTCAGGTGCTTGGTCTCACCACGTTGCAGGGCAGTGGTGACTATGCTTCCTATGAGCCGTCTTTCTATATCCGTGGCTTGCAGGGCCTGAACGGTTCCTCTCCTTTGCTCCTTGTCGATGGTATTGAGCGCAACATTACCAACATCTCGCCGGAAGAGGTGGAGCGCGTCACTGTGTTGAAGGATGCGCCCGCAACGGCTCTGTATGGTTATAAAGGCGCTAATGGTGCCATCAACATCATCACCAAGCGAGGTAAGTACAATAGCCACGAGATCAAGTTCACGTACGATCACGCCTTCAACCAGGAAGTGCGTCGGCCGAAATTCGTCAATGCCTATGACTATGCATTGGGCTTGAACGAGGCATACGCCAATGACGGTCTTGAGCCACGCTACGATGCTAATGCACTCAGTGCGTTCAAGAGTGGAAAGTATCCTTATTATTTCCCCAATGTAGACTGGATTGCTGAGACTTTCCGCAATCATGGTTCCAGCGATATCTTTTCGCTGAGCTTCCGTGGAGGTGGCAGTCGCCTGCGCTACTATACAGAGGCTTACCTCGTCAACAATGCCGGATTCATCAAGAATGCCAACCTCAACGATGGTTACAGCACACAGAATAAGTACCAGAAAGGCAATCTGCGTACGAATCTCGACATTGATCTGACATCTACCACTCAGCTCTCTGTTGACCTTGACGGTGTGCTCTTGGAGGCCTCTCGCCCCGGACTGTCCAGCGACAACCTGTGGGGTAAGATCTATACAGTGCCGGCAGCAGCTTTCCCTATCAAGACTGAAGATGGTCTGTGGGGTGGCAATGCTACGTGGGACGGCTACTCCAACCCGGTTGCTCTGACCGAAGGCCGTGCTTACAGCAAGGCGCATACACGTGCGCTCTTTGCCAACGCGACCTTGAAGCAGGACCTCTCTTCTGTGACGAAGGGACTGAGTGCTTGGACTCGCATCGCCTATGACAATATCGCTGCTTATTGGGAGAACCATACCAGAGAGTATAAATATGGTATGAAGTCGGTCACTGGCTGGAAAGACGGTGAGCCTTCGGAGTTCAGCACCTACACAGGAGGTAAGGAAAGCAACATGAGCAGTGACTCTAAGCTCGACTGGCAGAACAAAAACTTCAACTGGGGTATCGGTGTGAACTATGACCGTGCTTTCGGTGGGCATGCCATCCAGAGTGTGCTGATGTGGAACTATGAGTATCGCAACTGGGACGGCCAGAACTATACTTGGTACCGTACTACCGCCTCATGGTATAACCACTATGGTTTCATGAGCCGTTACTTTGCAGATCTGTCGCTGAGTCTGGCCACGAGCAATAAACTCGCTCCGGGTCATCGCACGGCGTTGAATCCTACCTTCTCTCTCGCTTGGCTGGCTTCGCGTGAGAACTTCCTCAAGGACGTCTCATGGATTGACTTCCTCAAGGTGCGTGCTTCTTGGGGTATTGTCTCCATCGACAATATCCCGGGAGAAGGCTACTGGGAGCAGGTGTTCACGGGCGGTGACGGTTATAACCTGGGGTCCAACTACGATGGTTACAGTGGTTGGAAAGAGGGCCGCTTGGCTTCGCTCAACAGCACACATGAGATGGCTGAGAAGTGGAACATCGGTGTGGATGGTACTTTCTTCAAAGGTCTGAACCTCACCCTTGACGGCTATTATCAGCATCGCTATGATCAGTGGGTAGCCTCAAGCGGAAAGAACTCTTCTGTTGCAGGTGTCAGCTTCCCTTATGTCAATGGCGGCATCGTCAACAGTTGGGGCTTTGAGGCCGGAGCACAGTGGAATCATGAGATTGCGCCTGCACTCAATCTCGTAGCCGGAGTCAACTACACATTAGCAAAGAACAAGATCAAGGAAGAGTATGAGGAGCCGCGTGAGTATAGCTACCTTGAGCGTACAGGTCAGCCTGTCGGTGCTATCTTCGGCTATCAGGCTATTGGCTTCTTCAAAGATCAGGCTGATGTTGATAACTCTCCTGTTCAGCGTTTGGGCACAGAGCCTAAGGCCGGTGACATCAAGTTCAAGGACCAGAATGGTGACAACGTGATTGACGAGCAGGATCAGGTGCGTATGGGTTACAACACCACATGCCCGGAGATCTACTATTCGTTCAATCTCGGACTGGAGTACAAAGGACTGGGCTTCTATGCTCTTTTCCAAGGTGTAGGAAACTATACCGCTATACTCAATACTCAGTCTGTGTGGAAGCCATTGGTAGACAACACGAATATCGGACAATATTACTACGATCATCGTTGGACTCCTGCAACAGCTGAAACGGCCAAGTATCCTCGTTTGTCTTCACAGGACAACAAGAATAATTACAACACCAACTCTGTATGGCTCGCCAACCGCAACTTCCTCAAGCTGCGCAATGTGGAGGTCTACTACAACTTCCCGAAAGCTCTTCTCGCCCGTACACGCTACATCAACAAGGCTAAGCTCTATGTGCGTGGTGTGGACTTGCTCTGCTTCGACCACATCAAGCGTGCCGATCCGGAGAACTATGGAGCCAACTACCCTCTTAACAGATCCGTCAATGTTGGTCTCGCACTGGGATTCTAAACTTCTAATCAAGACAAGATTATGACACTCAAAAATATCATATTGTTAGGAACGCTCGCCGTAGCAACATTGGCGTCGTGCAGCGACGAGATGGACTATAAAGAGTATTCCAACTACGGCAAGAAGTATGTCTTTAATAATTTCGACAATACCGTAGGCTTTGTCACCAACATATACAGCTATCTTGACTATGACTACGGAATTGTTGGTGAAGGCATGCTTGCCTCTGCTTGCGATGAGGCAGAGTATTCCTGGCGCTCAGGAAGCATCAACAACTTCACCAATGGTGCGCTCAGTGCCAACAATGCGCCATCGTTCTTTGGCTTCTATGGCGGTATTCGTGAGGCTAACTATTTCCTTGCCAACTACAAGGACTGCGACTTCTCGGAGTATCAGCTCAATAAGGACTACGCCAATCAGATGGCGCGCTTCAATCGCCTGCCCTATGAGGTGCGCTTCCTGCGTGCTTACTTCTATTTCAAACTGGTGAGCTACTATGGCGATGTGCCGTTCTACACGGATGTCATCAGCACCGGCGAGACTAACGCCTTGGGCCGCACACCGGCTAAGGGCGTGCTCGATTTCGTTGTCAAAGAGTGCGATGAGATCGCTCCTCATCTGCCGATCAACTATGGTACGCTGGAAAACGATGCTGCTGCCGGTGAGACAGGACGTGTCGGACGCTTGGCTGCTATGGCCTTGAAAGCCCGTGCGCTCCTCTATGAGGCAAGCCCGCTGTTCAACACAAGTGGCGACAAGGAACTCTGGCATCAGGCTGCGCTGGCCAGTAAGGCTGTGTTCGACGCCTGCGAGGACAACGACCTCTTCTTGGGTCAGTACAAGAATCTTTGGGGAACAGACAACTGGCAGAACGACGAAGTGCTCTTGGCACGTCGCATCGGTGATCTCAACTGGTTGGAAACCAATAACTATCCCCGTGGCGTGGAGAACGGTAAGGGTGACAACTGCCCGACACAGACGCTGGTTGACGCTTATGACATGAAGTCTACCGGTAAAGCTTGGGATGAAGACAATAGTGGATTCGATCCTGCAAAGCCATACAACGACCGTGATCCACGACTGGCACTTACTGTTGCTGTCAATGGTGAGAAGAACTGGCCGTCGTACAATGGTGCGCCCTTGGAGACTTATTATGGTGGTGCTAATGGCGAGCCGCTCACAGGCGCCACGCCGACAGGTTACTACTTGAAGAAGCTGCTTGACGGATCAGTGAATATATCTTCTGTCAACAGTAACTCGAAGCGTCACTCTTGGGCTATCTTCCGTTTGGGTGAGTTCTATCTCGATTATGCTGAGGCTGCCTTCCGCTATTTAGGTAGTGCCGATGCTACCAGTACTGACTTGACGATGTCACCGCGCGAGGCTCTCAACCAGACACGTGTGCGCGCCGGTATGCTGGAATTCCCGGAAGGCATGAGCAATGACACGTTCTGGAAGAACTATGAAAAGGAGCGTATGGTGGAATTGGCCTTTGAGGATCATCGCTACTTCGACATTCGCCGATGGAAAGAGGGGGCGCAGCACGCCAACATCACAGAGATGAAGATCACCAAGAACAGTGATGGATCGTTCACTTACAAGCGTCAGATCGTGAAGCGTGTCTGGAACAACAAACTCTATTTCCTGCCCATCCCGCACTCCGAGATGATGAAGCACACCAGTCCTGACTTTAAGCAGAATCCTGGATATTAATGTTATTGTATGATTCGTTTCATCATGCCCTGGTGAATGCCAGGGCACTTAACACGCATGACATGAAAATTTCTAAATATCTTTTCGCCGCCGCAATTGCTTGCGCCGCTTTTGCTTCCTGTGACGATAACTTCACAAATATTGAAGAGGCGGGCTATCTTGCTCAGCCCAAGACCATAGACGCTTCCTCTGTGACGTCTGAGGCGCTGTCTGGCGCAATCAAACTGAGATGGACGGTACCGGCTGATTCGAGCTTCTCCTATATGAAGATCTCGTATGTCAATCCGGCTAATCAGGAGAAGGTGACGAATGTTGTGTCGGTCTATACCGACTCTTTGTTGATCACCAACACCTTGAAGTGCTATGGCGATTACACGTTTACGTTTCAGGCTTTTAATGACAAGGGTGATGCCGGTCAGCCTGTAGAAGTCAAGGCTCAGTCGGGCGCCGTGTTACCAACCATATCCTATGAGAAGGAGGATGAGCTAAAACTCACAGCCGACCAGCTGAGTACTGACAACCAGGAACCATCTGAAGGCCCGATTAAGAATCTTGTTGATGGTAACTCCAACACGTTCTTCCATACTCGGTGGTCATCCCCACAGAAGCCAATGCCGCAGTATGTACAGATTGACTTCAAGGAAACTCATCAAGTATTCATGCTTTACTATCAGAACCGTAATGGCTCACAACGTCCGCCAGCAGCCTTCGAGATTCAGGTTAGCAATGATGGCGAGACATGGGAAAAAGTCTTTGAGGTGGGCAGTGGACTGCCGACAGCGAAGTCTTCAGAGTATACAACACCTGGCATTGATGCCGGCAAATCATTTACTCATTTGCGCTTTGTCGTCACTCGTGAGGCTTCAAACAGCAATTTCTTCTGCTTGGCAGAGATGAAGTTCTACAACGCTAAGAAGATAGTGTACGATCCCGAGAACGACTAAGGTTGTTAATTATAATATAATGTAAGTTGATGAGGGGAATATGTCGATCGGCTTTGGCATATCCCCTTTTTCTTTCTCTTGACCAGTTGCGGTATGGAGAAAGAGAACTACACATTATTATATACAGAACACAGATAAAGATGACAAACTATCGACAAATATCTCTGCTCGCCATTTGCCTGTCCTTCTTCTTTTCTCTCTCCGCCTTGGGACAGAAACCGATGGAGGGAGGACTCTGGAAAGACACGAGCGGAAAGCATATCAACGCGCATGGAGGAAATATCCTCCAGTATCGCGGCACGTATTATTGGTACGGTGAGACACGCAGCAACAATGGACCGGTCAGTTCGCTCGGCGTGAGCTGCTACACTTCCAAGAATCTTCGCGACTGGACTTCGCGCGGCTTTGTGCTCTGCGTGACCGATGACACCAACAGCGACATCCAGAAGGGATGCATCATTGAGCGTCCAAAGGTGGTATACAACGCTCGGACGAAACAGTTCGTGATGTGGTTTCATCTTGAGCTGAAAGGGCAGGGCTATGCAGCTGCCCGTGCTGCGGTGGCAGTCTGCGACAGTCCTACGGGGCCGTTCCGCTTTGTGCGTTCGGGTTGCGTCAATGCGGGCTGCTATCCGATTGGCTTCTGCCTGCCCGACACGACAGACTTGCGCCATCAGCTGCTCTTCCCTGAGTTGCAGACATGGCGGACACTGGAATGGCGGAAACAGGTTGAGCGTGGCATGTTTTTCATGCGTGACTTGCAAGGCGGACAGATGGCTCGTGACCAAACGGTGTTTGTCGATGACGACGGTAAGGCTTACCACATCTTCTCGTCCGAGGATAATATGACGCTCAACATTGCTCAACTCACCGATGACTACCTCCGTCACAACGGTTCGTTTGTGCGCGTGGCTGCCGGCGGACAGAACGAGGCACCGACAATCTTCAAGCAGGATGGTACTTACTGGATGATCACCAGTGGCTGTACCGGTTGGGCGCCTAACGCGGCCCGCCTCTTCACTGCCAGGAATATCTTCGGTCCTTGTACACAGCTGCCCAATCCTTGTCGGGGCGAGGGCGCTGAAACGACATTCGGCGGACAGGGTGCTTATATCTATAAGGTGGTGGATGCAAAGCTCCGCAAGCAGTTCGGCGGTGCCGAATATCTGTTCATGGCCGACGTGTGGAAACCGAAAGAGTTGGGCAACAGTGGACATCTGTGGATTCCGATCCGCTTCGAGGACGGCAAGCCCGTGCTGAGGCGCTGAACCAGGAATAACGAAAGAATATTGGCAAACTCAACACCGCTCATACCACTCTCGTGGTACTGGTTCTGTAGCTGTGGTATGAGCGGTACCATGTGAGCATGTGAGCGATATGACGGTACCATGCGAGCGATTTTGTCAATTACTTTGTGGCGTTAGGATTATTGTTCTTTTCTGAAAAACATTATTGTATTTTTAAACCAATGCAATGACGAACTCTTTCTTAGTATACTAGAGATAATTGGATCATATTCGAAACCACGTTGTTTCATTTTAGAAATTACATACTCGTTTGTGTGGCAATTAATATGTCCCCAACCTATTTGGCCAGGTATAGCCCAGCTTAGAAGAATATATTTTGCTGCATTGTTTACTAAATTGGAGAAAAACGTTTTTTCATATTTCTGAGGAATATGTTATTTTGCTGTTTGCGCTAATTTAATGCATTAAAACGATGGCAATAATAAATCCTATAGTTTTTGTATCCTTGTGAAAACTTAAGAATATCGACAAACGATTGTAAAAACACGATCGTTTGTCGATATTCTTTTATAATTTTGTAGCGACAATAACGAAAACAACGTTTCAGTATCACACTAAGCCGAAATCATCATGAAAACAGAATTATACATTATCATCGCTGTTTTGTTTCTCCTGACCATCATCATGATCTGGTGGGGCGTTAAGACTTTCCTCGATATACGTAGGAGACAGAAAGAGTGGAAACAGCTTCAACTACATAATACACAGTCTCACCTACAAAATACACAGCCTCACCCCCATACCCCTCTCCGAGGGAAAGGGGAGTGATTACTTTTGCGGGCGACTTCTAACGCTTGAGGCGGTTGAATGTCTTCAGGAAAAAAGTAGTGTTGCATCTTATCAACTTTAGGTCATCGTCAATTGCATCATGTAACATAAAAGATGGTGGCTCATTCCCCCTTCACCCTTTGAAGGTAATCTCTATCGTGACGTGAGACGCATTACCTCCTACATCGGCACTGCTATGTAAGTTTTGGCTGGAATAGATGCGATCGCGTTATTATATCCCTCCCCGTGGGGGAGGGATCATGAGGGATTATTGTCTATTCAGAGCTTTATCTCGCATTTCTTCCCCGTGTATTCTACGGTCTGCCCTGCCTTCTTGCCGTTGCCGTCCACAGCGGTGATGTGGAAGTGGCGGCGGGCAAGCATACCCTTGTAGGCACCCTTGCGGTTGTCGATGGTCAGCGTGTGCGTGGTCTCGTCATAGTCAAAGGGAATGAGCGTGTAGTGGCCGTGCTCATAGTTGTAGTTGTTGCCCTCATCCTCATAGAGCTCAAAGTGACCGTTGGCACCACAGTAGACTTTCACGTCAAGATCATCCCAGGGCTTCTCCGTGCTGTATTGAACGTCGGGACCGAAAGGCATGATGGCACCGGCCTTGACATATACCGGCATGATGTCGATAGGGCAGAGGCGCTGGATGGTTTGACCGCCGGCATGAGGCTGGTCGTCCCAGAAGTCATACCACAGCGCGCCTTTTGGCAGATAGACCGTCGTAGGCGCTGCGGCCTTGCTGACGTCGGGATAGATCAGATGGCCACGCTTCTTGCTATCCTTCCACGTGTACATAGGGTCGGTGACCGGTTTGACGAGCAGGTTGCGGCCGAAGAGATATTCGCTGTTCAGCGTTG
>OGJK01002968.1_pt1 | contig 12218 bp, 10 predicted proteins | sample 1571961 | NCBI WGS metagenome assembly OGJK01 (sample SAMEA2582120, study PRJEB24529) | metagenome | biome: Human gut stool | place: China | collected 2011 | reverse complement strand
GGTTTTATTATGAGTGTAACAACTAGTTTGCCTTCTCAAAAGGCGCGTACAACAGTTCAAAATGTAGGTCTTATTCTTGCCTTTATTGTTTTAAGCAGTATTTTATTATTACCAACACCAGAAACATTATCTACCGGTGGTCATCGAATGATTGGTGTCCTCGCCTTTGCTATCATCTTATGGATGACGTCAGCTGTATCCTATCCGGTAAGTGCGACCATGATTACGGCGCTCACAGCCTTGTTACTAGGCTTCTCTCCAAATCCAGAGGCGCCAGCGAAAGCTATGGGCACGGCTAATGCATTAAAACTAATTATTTCAGGTTATTCTTCTCCTGCGATGATTCTCGTAGGTGCCGCTATGTTTATTTCCGTAGCCATGCGTAAAACGGGACTAGATCGTCGCATTGCCATGCTCGTATTATCTAGCGTAGGCACAAAGGTAAGCCGCATCTATTTAGGTGTTATTATTACAGGTCTTATTCTAGCCTTCTTTGTACCGAGTGCAACAGCTCGTATCGCTTGTCTTGCTCCAATTATTATCGGTATCGTTGAAAACTTAGGTATTGAACGTAAAAGCCGTGTAGCAGCCCTACTCATGGTAGGTGCCGTACAAGCAGATACATTTTGGAATATTATGATTCAAACAGCTGCCGCTCAAAACCTCGTAGCTGTTGGGTTTATGCAAACACAGATGAATACATCTGTAAGTTGGATTGATTGGCTCACAGCAGCTGCACCGTTCTCCATAATTATGGCTATCATTACCTACTTTGTAACGCAAGCTTTAATTAAACCTGAATTTAAAGAGCTCGTTGGCGGTGATGTACAACTCGCTAAAATGCGTAAAGAAATCGGTCCAATGACATTTGATGAAAAGAAACTATTATGCATCTCTATTGGTTTATTAGCATTGTGGGCAACGGGAGGTAAATTACATACCATCGATACTACAACCTCAACAATCGTAGCCATCGCACTATTCTTCTTCCCTAATCTCGGTATTCTGGAATGGAAATTTGCTCAATCCAACATAGATTGGGGTTCCATCGTTATGTTTGGGGCTGGTATAGGACTTGGTTCCGTATTACTTAAAACGAAAGCGGCCACCTGGCTCGCTCAAGTATTCGTAAATGCCTTTTCTCTTGAAACAGCAAGCGTATTCCTTTTGATTGCTATTATGGCTGCCTTCTTGATTTTAATCCATCTTGGATTTGCATCAGCTACAGCCCTTTCCTCTGCCATGATTCCTATCGTAATCTCTATAGTTATGGGACATTCCGCAGAAGGACTTAATCCACTTGGCGTAACAATGCTCATGCAATATGCAATCTGCTTCGGTCTAGTACTACCAGTCAACTCACCACAAGGTATGGTGGCTTACGGTACAGATACATTCGACGTAAAAACATTTATGACTACAGGTATTCCATTAACCATTATTGGATATGTAATGATGCTCGTATTTGCCCTAACATACTGGCACTGGATTGGAATTGCTTAAGTCTAAATATTCTAAATAGACCAAATATTCTAGATAATTCTAATATTTTAAATTAAACATACTATAAAAGGCTCTGTCTTATGACAGAGCCTCTTGATTTTTATATGCTTTTCAATATAAAACGTCTATGTTCTTTTCAATGTAAAGCTTTCACAAATATTTATTTATTCTAGTTCCTTACCTTTTAGTTCAGGAATTAAGAATACTGTTGCTAAAATATCGATTACATAGATAATCGCGAGGAAAGCGATTGCCACTTGGTAGGAGTACAGTGAGATAATCATGCCTACTACCATTGGGCTAAAGCCACCTACGGCACGACCAATGTTAAATAATACGTTTTGAGCTGTTGCACGAGCACTTGTTGGATATGCTTCCGCCATTAAGGCACCGTAGCCACCCATCATACCATTTACAGAGGCCCCTAATATAGCACCAGCAAATAGCATAGCTGTTGGATCAGATAGTTGAGAGTAAATCAAGATAGATGCCACAGCACATACTTGGAACAAAATAAATGTCGGTTTACGACCAATTTTATCAGCCAATCGTCCGAATAACCAAATGCCGACCATCATACCACATACAGTTACGGCAGTCCACAAACCCGATTTTGTAAGAGAAAACCCTAATTGCTTACTCAAGAAGTTAGGCAACCAAATCATAATACCGTAGTAACCAAAGTTTTGAACAGATGTTAAAATAGCAACACCTATAGAGGTCTTTGTAGTTCTTACATCTTTTACTAATAACTTGAATGAGTTCGTATGGGAGTGTTCCTTAATTTCTTTACTTTGAACAAAGATTTCTGGTTCATGTAATTTCGCACGGAAGAACCAGGCTACAAAGGCAGGAATAATGCCAACCATGAACATACCACGCCAGCCAATATAAGGGAGTAATACGGGCGTTAACAGTGCTGCGGCCAATACGCCTAACTGCCAACCAATGGCAACATAGCTCGTCGCTTTTGCACGGTGTTGTGCAGGCCATGCTTCGGCTGCTAAGGCCATACCAATACCGAATTCACCGCCTAAACCGATACCGGCAATTGTACGATATATGAGAAGATCCCAATAACCTTGTGCAAAAGCACATAGACCAGTGAATACAGCAAATAACACAATAGTCCATGTCAACACACGAACACGACCAAACTTATCTGACAAGGTACCAAAGATAAAACCACCAATTACAGCACCTACCAAGGTCCACGTCACAAGGGAACCTGCTTGACCTGTGGTCAAACCTAAGTCCCCTGAAATTAAGGTCAACATAAAGCCGAGAATCAAGAGATCAAACCCATCCATGGCATAGCCAATGGAAGAACCAATAACAGCTTTCCAGCCATATGAATTTACTTCTTTCATAGTATTTCCTTTCGCTACTCACAGGTAACAATTAAAGAAAGAGCCCCACTATACTAATTACCGGCTCATAGATAGAAGTCTAATGAAAGGCTCAAGTATATGGGGGCTCTTTTAGTCTAAAAATATATTATGCACTATTTTATTAGTTGCGTTCTTTGATTTCGATTTTAATAGAATTGAAGAATTCTTCGAATGGTACAGAACCTAATTCGTCACCGCCGTGTTTACGAACGTTAACTGTGCCTTCTTCAACTTCTTTATCGCCTACCACAAGCATGTATGGAACTTTTGCCATTTGTGCTTGGCGGATTTTGTAGCCAATTTTTTCGCTACGATCATCCACTTCTACACGTACATAGTCGCGATGCATTTGTTTTGCCAATTCTTTAGCATATTCAACATGTTTTTCAGAGATAGGTAAGATTTTAACTTGTACAGGAGCCATCCAAGTTGGGAATGCACCTGCATAGTGTTCAGTTAAGATACCGATGAAACGTTCCATGGAGCCGAAGCATGCACGGTGAATCATGATAGGACGATGTTTTTGACCATCTTCACCAATGTATTCGATTTGGAAACGTTCAGGCAAGTTCATATCCAATTGGATAGTACCACATTGCCATGTACGGCCCAAGGAGTCTTCAATATGGTAGTCAAGTTTAGGACCGTAGAATGCACCATCACCAGGGTTAATTACGTATGGAATACCTTTTGCTTCGATAGCATTACGCAATGCTTCTGTAGCGGCTTCCCAAATCGCATCATCCCCCATAGCATTGTCTGGTTTAGTGGATAATTCCACATGGTATTTCAAGCCAAATTGACTATAAATGCGGTCGAATAATTCGATAACTTTCATCAACTCAGATTGCATTTGGGATGGCAACATAAATACGTGAGCATCGTCTTGTGTGAAAGCACGTACCCGGAACAAGCCGTGTAATGCACCAGATAATTCATGACGGTGAACTAGACCAAGTTCAGCGTAACGCAATGGGAAGTCACGGTAAGAATGCATTTCGTTTTGATAAACCAAGATACCGCCTGGGCAGTTCATTGGTTTAATTGCATATTCTTCTTCGTCAATAATTGTAGTGTACATATTTTCGCGGTAATGGAACCAGTGACCAGATGTTTCCCACAATTGTTTATTTAAGATGATTGGTGTACGAATTTCTTCATAATCGAATTCATGGTGAACTTCACGCCAGAAGTTTTCCAATTCGTTGCGAAGAGCCATGCCTTTTGGCAAGAAGAATGGGAAACCAGGACCTTCTTCTTTGATAACGAACAAGCCAAGTTCTTTACCAAGTTTACGATGGTCCCGTTTAGCTGCTTCTTCAAGCAAGTGAAGGTATGCATCAAGTTCTTCTTTCTTTTCAAATGCTGTACCGTAAATACGTTGCAACATTTTATTCTTTTCATCGCCGCGCCAGTATGCACCTGCAATGCTTTGTAATTTGAAAGCTTTTACCTTACCAGTAGATGCCACGTGAGGACCTGCACAAAGATCGATGAAGTCGCCTTGCGCATAGCAAGAGATAACAGCATCTTCAGGAAGATCTTCAATCAATTCTACCTTGTAATCTTCATTTTTAGCTTTAAAGAATTCGATAGCTTCTTGACGAGGCATAACGGATTTAGTAATCGGTAAATTTTCTTTTACAATACGGCTCATTTCCTTTTCGATTTTACCCAAATCTTCAGGAGTCAAAATATGTTCCATATCGATATCATAGTAGAAACCCTTATCGATAGCAGGACCGATAGCCAATTTAGCTTCAGGCCATAAACGTTTAACAGCTTGTGCCAAGATATGAGAAGCTGTGTGACGCAAAGTATGTTTGCCCCCTTCATCTTCGAATGTTAAGAACGCAACTTCAGAGCCATCTACAAGTTCTTCGCGAAGGTCTGTTAATTCGCCATTTACGTTTGCAGCGAGCACTTTTTTAGCCAAGCTGTTAGATAGTTGTTTTACTGCTTCCCCAAGAGTAGTGCCAGCAGCGTATTCCTTTGCACTACCATCAGGTAAAATGATTTTTACATCTGCCATTTTTCTTTCCTCCAATTTATAAACTAGGATAGCTTTGATTTTCTACTTTCACCAATATACCTACTTACCACACAATAAATAAACATTGAGTAAGTAGCTTGTAGAAATTGGGTAATAAAAAAAGACCTTCTATCCCTACAAACAAGGGACGAAGATCATTCGCGGTTCCACCCTAGTTAACTACCTATACCAATATATGTGTATAGTTAATTCACTTCATTAAGCCCGATAACGGTGGCGGCCGTATTTGCCTACTTAGGTTCGACAAATCAGTTTAAAGGGGGTAACTCTAATATATGTGTAAGGCATTTCCAGCATCTGCCTCTCTCTGGTACACAGGGATATGAGAATCATGTCCTTTGCATAACTTTTACTAGATTATAGTATCACAGGGAATTAAAAAATTCAATACAGTTCAATAGTAAATTTCACAAAATCTATAAATTAAAGAAACGCCTTTAAACACACCATATAAAAACGGCCCGATATAACTGATATGTACCCCTTTACGGGTTGTCCATTAAAAGGGGTACATATCAAACTCGAGCCGTTTATTAAGATTATCATATATACGCTAAGCAATGTAGCTATACTACAGCTCACTGTACATGAGCTAGATTATTAGCGTTTGAAGTTTGTAGACAACATAGCACCAATTACTTTTTCCAATTTGCTATTGGAAAGGTCTGGGCCTTTGTAGAGTGTTAAAAGTACATCGTTAGAGTTATCTTGTTTAGATACCATCATAACACCGCTACCACGAGCACCGTTATCGTCGTAATCTTTTGCTACAATAACGAGGTTCAAATAATGATCCTTCATATATGTGTACACTTTACTTGTACGTGCAGAGGAACCAATCATTTTTGCCATGCTCATACCACGGTTGAATACGATTGTATTTGCATTATGTGGGTTTGCCGCTAATTGTTGTTTTTCCTCTTCATTTAAAGGCATGAGATTCACCATGAGGGAATCACCCATTTTACCACGGAACATAGCTGGCATTGTTTCACGCACGTCTTCAGGAATACCTGTGTCAGCAGTCAATTTTAATTCTTTAGGAACAGTCATGTATAGAACGCCCTTGCTGTTTCGGCCTACCTCTGTTGTACTGAGGTCTACGGCGCTAAGCATAATAGAATCTTTAATAGTGGCTACTTGATTTGCTAATGGCTTTTCAGGAATGCCACGGCTTGCCAATTGTACGTCACCAGATTTAGTTTTTTTCAAGGTTTCTACATTCCAGTTAGCACCTTTTTTGTCAGCATCGCTAGCCTCTGTGAAAGCATTCGCCCCATCTTTTGTGCCTACATACACATAAGTTTGAGCTGGGATAATTGTATCTGGCGCACCAGTTTTATTGAACGCTGCACCATATACAACATTAGGAATCACAGTGGAGCCAACTTGTAAATTATGGTTAGTTTGGCTTTCCACATCAAAGTTGATATTGCCTGTGAAGGTCATATCAGGACCATGATTGATGACTACTACATCCCCTGCTTGAGGAATAATAACAGGGCCTACAGGACCTGCCATAGCTACGCCTGCCATAGATACACTTAGACAAGCTGTTAATAATGCACGTTTCAACATAGATTGTTTCATAGATATACTCTCATTTCTCTACTAGGTCTAAACATTTTGATGTAATTATAAAAATATGATATTAATCCTCGATAGTGACATAGTCCGATAGACTACTTAATAATTCAATAGCCAAGGGCCGTGTTGAAGGTGTACACCTTAGCATACATCGTCCATTTACATCAATGGATGTCATAACCCCTAAGTATTCATATCCTTCAATGATGCGATTGATATAGTTCGTATGCTTCGGTTCAAGATGAAAGTACACATACGCCTCTTCCCCAGAGGTTGCTAAATCTGGTACATCAGTAAATGCACCGATAGATTTACTCGGTTCTAAAGATGTACCACTCATAAGTCCTCCTACACATCATTACTATAAAATGTAAATGCTATACATATCGCTAGTATAGGCATCCATTAGATATGTTTGTCGTTAATATACTACCTACTAAGCTTCTTTTGGTTTGCACTCACGGCGCATCATAGAATACGGCTCAAGTGGTGTATCCATGTAGATACGCACTTTCATTTGCGCATGAGGCGCTACGTCGATTGGATTACCATCTTCGTCTGTCATTTTTTCAATTACAGTTTCAACGAGTTCACCTTTAGGTTGGCAGAATTCTACTTTATCCCCTACCTTGAAGTTATTACGTTGTTCAAGATCAACGTATTTTTCTTCTTCGTTGTAGCCCATAACTAAACCGATGAAGTCATGGCTCTGCGTATTCGTAGATTTACCATAGTTTTGAGCCGTTTCATCAGGACGACCTTCTGCAAAGCCATCTGTATAAGGACGATGGGAAATCTTCTCTAATTCAGCAATCCATTCTGGACGAACATACCAATCTTTACCTTCTTTAAGGTATGTATCAATCGCTGTACGATATACTTTTGCCACTGTGGCACAATAGTGAACTGATTTCATACGCCCTTCAATTTTAAGGCTATCAATACCAGCTTCATAAAGATCTGGAATGCGGTGAATCAAGCACAAGTCTTTAGAGTTAAAGATATACGTACCATGTTCATCTTCTTCGATAGGATAATATTCACCAGGTCGATTAGATTCAACAAGAGAATATTTCCAGCGACAGGATTGAGAGCATTGACCACGGTTAGCATCGCGATTACCTGTCATATAGTTAGACAATAAGCAGCGACCGGAGTAAGAGATACACATAGAACCATGTACAAAGGACTCAATTTCAATATCTACATGGTCCTTCATTTCTTTAAGGTCTGCCAAAGATACTTCACGAGCTGCTACAACACGTGTGGCACCAAGTTCTTTCCACATCTGAACTGTATGCCAATTCGTAGTAGAAGCTTGTGTACTTACGTGAAGCTCTAAACCTGGAGCTACGCGCTTAGCAAGGCTGAAAATTCCCATATCTGCAACGATGATAGCATCAACACCGATACTTTCAAGGAATTTCAAATAGTCCTCTAAACCTTCAAAGTCCTCATTATGAGGAATGATATTACATGTAACATGGATTTTCTTGCCATGAGCATGTACAAATTCTACAGCTTCCTTTAATTCCTCGTCGGAGAAATTAGAGTTACCTGCGCGCAAGCCAAAACGTTTACCTGCGCAATATACGGCATCCGCACCATAGCGAATAGCCATTTTAAGCTTGTCCATATTACCTGCAGGACAAAGCAATTCCATAAAATGTTCTGCCATTATTTGTTGTGCCCTTTCCACACACTCACACTCATACCATCACCCATGGGATAAATGGTGGTGTTAAACAATTCTTTATTTTCAACATATGTTAAGTATTCTTGTAACCGTTTTACGATAGTTTTGAACCGTTTTGGCGGTTCCTTATCGCCCCTTACATAGCCTCTAAAGAGTACATTATCTGCAAGAATGACGCCCCCTTCTTTCACATGCGGCAGAATAAGTTCAAGTTGTTTTAAATATTGCCCCTTTGGTCCATCTAAAAACACTAGATCGTATTCGCCTGTGAGTTCCGTTAAGACTTGAGACGCATCGCCTTTCAGCAATGTAATTTTATCGGCATAATCGGATTGGTTAATATAATATTTCGCCATTTCGTGACGCACATCATCTAATTCAATAGATGTAATATGCCCTTCTTCTTTATCGAGTAGCGGAGCCATCAATAAAGCTGAATAACCAATGGCGGTGCCCACCTCTAACACAGAGGTGGGCCGGTACAAACCTATTAATTCTTCAAATAGATGAACCTCAGATTCTCGTAGAATCGGTACATCATTAATCATCGCATAAATACGCTGTTCATTTAAAATATCATTTAATGTCATGAAAGTAGATTCAATCTCCTACATTATTTATTGCTATTACCACTAGGAACTACCAACGTAGAACGATCCACAGATTCAGCTGGCTTTACTTCAATATGGGGTACTTGTTGTGTACTTGGTACAACATTTTGCATAGATTCTGGAGCAGGTGTTGTAGTTGGCACATAAGAGTTAGAACTAGATGATTGAGTTGCTGGTGCAGATTGAGCTGGTGCTTGTGGAGCTGGTGTTGGTGCTGGAATTTCAGCAGCTGGAACCGTTGTTGGTGTATATTTGTACGTAGGTTCCACATTAACATATTGAGAATCTGCTTCCACCGCTTCTTCAGAGCTGTAATTGTAGTTAGGCTCTGTCGTTGCCACAGCCACGTCATAGTTAGGACCAGCTTGTACTGCGGCCCCTGTACTAGAGGATGTAGCCGTATCATTACCATAGATTTTATGAACTTCCGCTAAATGTTCTTCATATGTTTTAGAGAAGTGGTTATGTCCATCTTTATCTGCTACAAAGTATAAATAATCTGTATCTTCAGAATGCAAGACTGCATCTAATGCTTTTTTACCAGGGTTCGCAATTGGACCAGGTGGCAAGCCTTTAGATACGTATGTATTATACGGGCTTTGTAATTGCGTATCACCAATAGTTACATCTTCTTTTGCATAACCAAGTACATAGGAAATTGTCGCATCAGATTGCAATGGAATACCATGGGCTAACCGTTTTTTAAATACCCCTGCAATTGTTGGACGATCTGCATCAAATAAAGATTCACGTTCAACAATGGATGCCAATGTTACAAAGTCATGAATACTCATGTGTTGAGCTTGAATTTGTTTCTTCACAGCCGGTGTGAGGTAACGATTCATTTCGTCAGCCATCATTTGAATCACTTCACGTGGCGTTGCACCTACTGGAATTTCATAAGTACTTGGGAATAAGAAGCCCTCTACCGGATATGTAGCAGGTCTTGTTCCTTTCATATATGGATATGGTACAAAGGTCTTTGCTTCTGCTAAGAAATCCTTTGCCTTCATAATTTGATTTTTTTCAAGAACGATAGCAATATCACCAACTGTGTATCCTTCAGGAATTGTAACACGAATAGATTCTACATGACCTTCTTGTAATAAAGAAATGAGTTCGCGCACAGTTACCTTGTTAGGAATTTGGTAGTGACCAGTTTGAAGTTTATCATTGGTGCCGCTCAAATATAACCAAAGCTTAAAGCCTTGTGTGGAACGAATAAGACCTCGTTCATAGAGCATATCTGCAATTTCAGTGCCAGTCTGCCCTTTTTCGATGACAAGTACTTGTGTACCATCATCTTGAGCAAAGGTGTTTGGCACTAAATAAATCGCTCCCAAACCACCGGCGATGATTAATACGCCTACAATAATAAGGATTAAAATATATCTTAAGGCTTTTCTCACGACGTTGAGTTCCTTTCTGTAACATAACAGTATTTATCATCTTATTATACCATAAAGTCCATATTTCCCCTATATAAAAGGACATTATCATATTATAGGCCCCTTAATAAATAGCAAATAAAAATAGCGTATTGCCCAAAGACAACACGCTATATTTATAAAGAAGACGACTATTCGCCATCTTCCATTTCTTCATACAATTTTACTAGAGTTTCAAAGTTTTCATCATCTTCATCTAAAGGTACGTATTCTTCTACGCCTTCTTCATTTTTTTCGATGCGAGCCAAGATCATGTATGTATCATCTTGACCTTCATGGTCAGCCTCTTCATCTTGTACATGTACAAGAACAGCATATTCTTGGCCTTCATGACTTAAAATAATGTCCTCTGTGAAGTACTGTTTGTTACCATTTTCATCTTCGAATTCCAAGTAATATACTTCGCCTTCAAAATTTTGGTCAACCATCGGAAACCCTCCTTAAGAAAAAATACTTATTTATTAAACTGCAAGCGATCTAAATATCCTTGCAAAATTACAACCGCTGCCATTTTATCGATAACGGATTTACGCTTTTTACGGCTCACGTCAGCCGCAATGAGTTGACGTTCAGCCATAACAGTAGATAACCGCTCATCCCAATATGTAACAGGTAAATCGATGACTTCCTTCATCTTTGCAACGAATTCTTCAGTCTTTTCAGCCCGTTCACCTTTTGTACCATTCATATTTTTCGGCATACCTACCACAAGTTCATGTACTTCATACTCAGTAATGAGTTCTTGTAAGCGGTTAAAGTCTTTTTCAAGAGATGTTCTACGAATGGTTTCAATACCTTGTGCTGTCATGAGCAGTGCATCACTACAGGCAATACCGATAGTACGGCTACCCACATCTAATGACATAATTCTCATTATAGTTGTTTTGCCTTTGCGTATTCTTTCAACAATTCCTCAATCAAGTCATCCCGTTCTAATCGACGGATATCAGAACGTGCATTATTATAACTTGTAATGTACGCTGGATCTCCAGAAATAAGATACCCTAAGATTTGATTGATTGGATTGTAACCTTTTTCTTGAATAGATTGATAAACACGAGTAAGAACCTCTTCAGCTGTCATCGGTTCATCGTCTACTTTACGGAATAACATAGTTTCATCAGAAACCTTCATCGTATCCCTCCTTTTTATTACATCGGCAGATTTCACCATAAAAGTGAAATCTCACCTACTATTATACTTGAATTAAAGCTACAAAGTCAGTAACTTTTTATGCATTATAAGATTTTTCTATAACAGATACAAGTATAATTATAAAATTATATGCCTATTGTAACATAGATTTTAAGGCTTCACCACCAGCTTTTAAAGCTTCCATTAATTTAGCTGGCTCTTTACCACCTGCTTGTGCCATATCTGGACGGCCACCGCCATTACCTCCAGCGAAGCCCGTATTGCCTTCACCGGAAACATCGTCGCTGTCAGTGCGTTGTGCAGAGGGTGCAGCAACATTATTGGAAGCGCCGCCAGCGTCAGCAGGAGGTTCAGCATAGTCAGGGCCAGCATTGCCTGCCGCTTCGTCATCAGTATCGACCGTTCTATCAGCGTAACTTGCAGGTGCCTGAGTTTCCACTGTAGCAGAGTCACCATCCATGGGCGAAGCATCCACATCAGCAGAGCCAACATCCTCAGTGCCGCCGACATAGCCAGAAGATGTATCCGAATCATCGGATTCTCCGACAGCCGGTTCATTGTCCGTATGTTGTACAACAGGAGCAGCACTGCCGCCAGAAGCGTTATCTGCGTTAGCAGGAGGTTCAGCGTAATCGACAGAAGCGTCATCAGACACATTGTCATTTGTAGCAGCATTGTCAGCCTGACTAGCGGGTGTATGAGTCTGAACCGCAGCAGAGCTGTCATTCGCGAACTGAGTCTCGGAATCAGTAGACCCAGAGTTCTCAGTAACAG
>OGJK01002964.1_pt1 | contig 12226 bp, 15 predicted proteins | sample 1571961 | NCBI WGS metagenome assembly OGJK01 (sample SAMEA2582120, study PRJEB24529) | metagenome | biome: Human gut stool | place: China | collected 2011 | reverse complement strand
AGCAATTCTAACTGAAAGCAGCAGTATAGATATTGTATATGTACGGTAATTGTGGGATGAAGTGTCTATATGAAACGGATGTGTTTTATAAAATCGGAAGTTGAAGGAGAAATTTATGCAATGAAAGAGAAAATATCTACCAACAAAATATTAGCTTCGATATCACTTGTGTTTGGTATACTCTCATTATTTTCATTTGTGCTTTACTTTTACAGTGCAAATCATGCACCGTATACCTATATTGATGTCATATTTTGGGGACCATTATGCTCGTTTATTGGTATCGTGATTTCTATTATTACACGAAAGACTCGAAAAATACATCCTGCGCTATGGATATCAGGGATTATTAGTTGCATGCTTGGTTTTATTGTATACCTTGATAGAATTGAATATGAAGTTCGTCCAGAAACAAAATGGTTGGTTTACTATCATAGTGATGAGGATCTTAAGTGCCTGAAAAGCGTTTTTGGAATTACGGGTATTTCAAGAAAGTTTGAAGTATACTTTCGTAAAAGTGATAACTTCCGGGACAGGTGAAAGTAGGTGACTTCTTTGGAATTAATAGATGAGATTGAAGAACTAATTATGATGCATCAGGAAGGTCCTTATTGGGATTTCAAGCGGGAGTGGTATGATGATAGTAAGGATGGAGATCTGCTTATTGATATAATTTGTATGGCTAATAATCTGGTGGATAGAGATGCGTATATTATTATTGGTGTCAACGAAGAATGTGATTATGCTATACAGGATGTGTCGCAGGATGCAAATCGTAGAAATACTCAGATGCTTACGGATTTTATCAGAGGTAAGAAATTTGCAGGTGATTTTCGCCCGGTTGTTACTGTGGAGCAAGTACACTTGGATGGTGGACTGGTAGATGTTATTGTGGTTCATAATAGTATAAATACACCCTATTACTTGAAAGAGAAGTATAAGGGAAGAACCAATTTAAAGACCCATATGAAAGACTTGCGAATGCGATTATTCTTAGTGCGGTTGCTGATTACAGAGCCGCACTCAAAAAGGTAAAGCGTAATCCCAAAAGCAAGTCAGCAATAGATGAGGCTTTACAGATTGAGAAGTTTTTCAGAAGTCCGTGGTATCAACAGCTGACTTCGGTAGATGGAGAGTTTCTAATCCGTAAGCTTCAGGACGAAATAAGACAATCAGAGTAAATCCGAGGGAAATTATTTTTTTCGGAGGTGGCTTATGACAGCTAAGGAATATTTGAAGCAGGTATATCTTTTGGATAAGCAGATACAGGTTGAGGTAAAGGAACTGGAACAGCTTCGTGAGATGCGTGGCACGATCCAGGGATGTTCTTATGGAGAAAAGATTGGTACCAATCCGAACAGAAATCTGGAAGCGCCGTTTATAAAGACCATTGAAAAGATATGGGATTATGAGCAGAGGATTGATGCACAGATAAACAGATTGGTAGACCTTCGTTCAGAAATCAATGAGGCGATTGAAAGTATGGAGAACCCAGAGGAAAGACTTCTTTTGAAATATCGTTATCTGAAAAACGAGAGCTGGGAAGATATCTCCTACGAGCTTAATGTATCATATCGCACGGTACATCGTATTCATGCATCAGCATTAAACAATTTCATTGTACCAGAATAAGGTTGGCACACTTTGTCCCAACATGGCATAAGCATATATGTTATTATGATAGTGTCGAAAGTGTACGATGAAAGCAGAGCCTTGGAAGCCAAAAACTTCCGGGGCTTTTGTTATGAAAGAGGTGGATGCATTGCCATATAGAAGTAACATACCGTGTAAACATTCTGGCTGTGCGGCACTCATTCCGCACGGTCAGATGTATTGTGAGGAACATAAGCCTTTACATACAAAGGACAGAGCTCATGCAGCAGAGCGTGGCTATGGTGCCAAGTGGCAGCGTGAGAGAAGAAAGTTCTTAGAGAGCAATCCATTCTGTGTGAAGTGTTATGAAGAAGGGCACATCACTATGGCTACAGTTGTGGATCATATCAAACCACACCGTGGAGACCAGAAACTCTTTTGGGATAGGTCGAACTGGCAGCCTTTATGTGAGCATCATCATAATGTAAAGACAATGACCGAGGATAGATTCAAGGAATATCGGTTCTGATGGAGCAAGGGGAGGGGGGTACGTGAATCTCTACAGGCCTTAGTCTCCAAGACCGGCACCCCCTCTTCTGTGCAAAATCGCGAAATGGAAGAGGGGGGTATCGTAGAATTGCAGTAACTGAAATGGAAACTAAATGAATAAAATGATATAAAATGGTAACTATAATATTGACTTTAATTCGTGCGTGACATATAATAAGCATGAGGTAGAATGACTTTTGTTGATTGGAGGAAGTTAATATGTTTGATGTGAATTCCATGATAGCTGCAAATATTGTAGCAATTCTTAAAAAACAGAATAGAAAACAAATAGATTTGGCAGGGGCATTGCAGACAAATAAACAGACAATAAGTAAGATGCTTAATGGTTCAAGAATGATTAATGCGATAGAACTGAAGCGTATCGCAGAGTTCTTGGGTGTTAAGATGGAAGAACTTACCAAGCTTCAGGGAGATTCTGTTGATACAGATATTGTTCATGCGTTCATGGGAAAAGTTGAATCAGAGGAAGCTAAAGAAGCACTTAATATTGCTGATAAGCTTTCAAACATGATTCTTTTCCATAGTCGAGTTAGAGATAATGGTATGGCTATGATGAAACCTTGGGAGGCATAATGGGAGATACTTTTTTTGAAAACTTGTTTTATAAGCAAGAGAAGCAATTTGAAAAAATAAATGATTTATCAAAGGCTTTTGCTGTAAATTACTGTGGAAATACCATTATTAGAGAATCTATTTTTGGCATAGTTTCAAATTATGCACGTAAGAGGGAACTGGCTCTTGAAGTGCTTCGTTATCCATTTAGGGATGATGAATTATGGGCGTTTACCTTTGTGAAGAAGGGTACGATTTTCTTGTGTGTGAATACAGAACTGCCAATGTGTAAGCAGATTTTTGCAACGGCACATGAGTTATATCATATTCATTGCTATGCAGAGGATATTAATACCAGCACTATTACATCAGGTTCTTTATTGGATTCAAAAACGGTTGATGAAGTAGCAGCTACGCAGGAAGATCTTGAAGCAAATGCTTTTGCAGGGTTGCTTTTGATGCCGGATGCCAGTGTGATAGAACAGTTTAAGATGTTTGGAATCTCAAAAGAGAATATGGGGATTGATGATGTGCTGATTCTTATGGATTTGTTTGCACTTCCTTACAAAGCAGTTGTATTGCGCTTAGTAGAGAGCGGTGTGATTACAGAAGAGAAGGCCAGAAATCTTTATCAAGAAAAAAGTGAAAGCATTGCAATCAGAATTGAATTGACTGGAAAAGCAGAACAGTGGCAGCAGAATAGTGGAAGTTTACTCCGCTATGGAAGTTTGTTGGATAATCTGGCTTTTAACTCTGAACACGAATTACTTGTGGATAGTAGAGAGGAATCTGATAGGGCATACTTGGAAAAAATCGGAAAGGAATTTCGGAATCGAAAATAAGGTGAGTATATGGCAAATGAAAAATATGCCTTGCTGGATACTGACTTTATATCCAAGATGCATTTGATACGCAAGGATGATCATAATAAATTAATAGACAAAATTATGGCAATGCCAGGTTATTGCTTTTATTGTCATAAACAGATTCAAGTAGAAATCATGCGTCACAATATAGCTGGGGCACCAGAATGGTTTCAGTCGAAAATTGAATCAAAATCAATATGTATGTATGACGATGAAATGATATTGGATGAATTATCAGGAGTCTATGGTGAATGGGCTATCAGCGCATATGCAGGAATGCTTAAAACTGCGTGCGATGCATATAAAGATGGATATTTTGAAGAGAAGTTTGTTCTTGTGTCTCAAATGGACTGCCGCAGTATAAGTAGAGAAGATTTTTTGAAGCAACTGCAAGATGATTGTGACACTATCGGCGAGGGACAAAATCTCGGAGAACTGAAGTCATATGTCTTATTGCAAGTGCTGAATTTGAAGTTCGGTGAACAAATTTATGTCTTTTGTTCTGATGATAAAAATGCCAGAAATGGTGTAATCAGTATAGGCGGAGCTAGATGTATTAGTGTATTGTCATCGTTTGTAAGGCTGAAAAAAGAAATTAGCTTTACGAAAGAGGATGCTATGCCATATATCGATTCTTATATGAATACTTGTTTAGGAAAAGATCAAACAGCATTCAGGGTTCAAGATACTTCAAAAGAGAGGCGAATGTGCAGGATACCATGTGAGCAAGTATTTGAAGAGATATTTGATGGGAAAATAGATGAGTTAATAACTGGAAATTTAAAATACATATAGATATTCATCATGAGGATCGTGTAGAAATACATGGTCCTTTTATTTACACGAGTAGTAAGGAAAATGCCATGCTTGCATGAGCATTTGACGAGCACCGCGATAACCCAAGAAATTGATTTCTTGGGTGTGCAGAAAATTAAGGAAGGGTAAAAAAGATGAAGAGAACAGAATTTAGAGAGGCTGAAGAAAACCTTATTTGGAAGTGGGTACACGAGGAATTGCCTAAGCAATTTGGCTTTGATACGGACGATACTATCGGGCATGAGACTGTGATTCGATTTCAATGTTATGAAGGTGGAAAAAGTTGGATTTTCGAAAACGATGGTGATGAATTGGAACTCGGCCTTGGTCGTGATGGGATGTTCACCGCGACACTATTGGATATTACAAATAAAATTAGTGTAGTTGCACTTAATGTTCTGTGCATTGGTGACATTGAAGAAATCAAGGAGGTTGTATACCGTTTGTGTGATATCTTTACAACTTCAGGCGATTGGCATTCACTTATGTCTTTTGTGACAAGTATCACAGAAATTGATACGCTGAAAAAGTGTATTGAGTATTACGACGAATTACACAGATAAGTGAGTAACACATAAAATGACAAAAGGATAAGAGATGTTTTGAGCAAACGAAACATCTCTTTTTTACTTTATAGGAAAGTTCTCCTTTCGGAGAGCTCTTGAAAAAAAGCCCACATGGAAGTGGGCATGCAAAGAAGATGGTGATTTAGAATAGGTAAAAACCTTCTTCGCCAAAATCATCATCAAATTCGTCGTCTTCATGCAGAAAGTAATCCATATCAAGAAGAGCGTTGTCACTCATAGTGCGAACATCTTCGGTAGTCATACCTTCTGGAGGATGTAAGATATATTTTTTTCTAAGTTCCGCTGTATGTTGGTTGTTCATAACGAGACCTCCGTTTTTTTTCTTAATCCTATCATAGTCGGAGGGAACTGTAAAAGTGGATGTTAGGGTCGAGCGTGATTGTGACCAAATTTGGTCATTACCTTTTCATATAATTCATGGTATGCTGTGGTCATGAGCGTTGAAAAATGAAAACTCGGATTAGAAGGAAAGGAATTTGTCGATATTATGGATGTAAAATATGATCCGGAAATGACAAGTATGATTATTCAGACCTTTGGATTTTTGGCAGGATACCATATGAACAAACAGCACTGGATCACAATTTTACTTGATAGTTCAGTAAATGAAGCAAAGATATTAGATTTTTTGGATATGAGCTATGATATGATTGATGGAGTAGGCAGAAAGGAAAACAAATGAGAAAAGCAATCGTATATGCATCTGTACATCATGGAAATACAGAAAAATTAGTAAAAAACATAGCAGAAGAGTGCCAAGTTGATTTGATTGATGCTGTAAAACAGCCAGATGCAGATCTGAGTAGTTATGATATGATTGGATTTGCATCAGGAATCTATTTTTCAAAATTTCATCAGTCGATATTGAGATTTGTTGAGAAAAACTTATCGAACGACAAAAAGGTATTTCTGATCTGTACTTATGGTGGAAGTGGAAATTATAAATCCATAGAGCAGATTTTGGACAAGAAGCATTCTAAAGTGATAGGAAAATTCGGGTGCAAGGGTTATGACACATTTGGTCCATTTAAATTGGTGGGTGGTATTGCCAAAGGGCATCCGGATGAAGAAGATATAAAAAATGCAGTTGAATTTGTAAGAGAACTATAGATAGCTAAGCGAAAAAGAAAAACCGGAGAACAGTCCTCGGTTTTCTGATATTTGCGGTTCAGTCTTCAATTTGAAAAATTTCTTCGACAGGCATTTTCAGATAATGTGCCAGCCGGATTGCAATTTCGAGAGAGGCATTTCGCTCACCACGTTCAATGCGTCTGATAGTATCACTGCAGGATCCGACAGCTTTTGCAAGATCCGCCTGAACGAGATTTCGTTCTTCCCGGATATCTTTAAGTGTGTTGTTAATTGCCATTTCATCACTTGACCTTCGTTCAGAAATCAATGCTACAATTGAAAGTATGGAGAATCCAGAGGAAAGACTTCTTTTGAAATACCGCTATCTGAAAAACGAAAGTTGGGATATGCAGGGGGCTGATCCCCAATGTGGTCAAAATTAAAAAATATACAGGTTTTCTATTCAACAATATAGAGTAAAGTTTTTGTCAGTTGAATAAAAAAATAAAATGAGAGTAATCAAACATCCTTTGATATAATGGTTTCGCCGAAAACTAAAAATTAAAGGAGGACTACTCTCATGAACATTGTAACACTTATAGAAGAATTGGTGAATGGGTTAATTGCAGCAGAAGATATTTTTTTTCAAAATCCAAAGGATTTCTATTCTCTGGAAAAATCGGTAAAGTCAACAACGGAGGCATTTTCGGCAGCCTTTCTTGGAAATGTACTGACCAGTATGAATGAAAAAATTTATGAGGATAGATGGAGAAAAATGAATATTCCCGTGCGGTAGGTCCTTCCGCAATTATCCGTTTCTGAATTTCCCCACATATCTAAGTTTTGCCTCTAGTAAACGTTTTCTACAGCGTCCATACATTGTTCGTTTTATCATTTTTAATCGACTGTTTGTCCCTTCTACAAAACCATTACTATAGTCATAGGCTACCGCATTTTCAACCGCATCTATGTCTCTTTTTAATCCTTCAGCAAAACTCTTTATTGCTTTAATCTCGCTTTTGCAATATTTTTCTATAAACAAGTATAATAGCGGAACATTTCGCTTTTTAAAAATATTTCGAAACTCTTTTATACAACAATGAAGTTCCCAAGTCGTTGGATAATGATCATAAATATAGTTTTTGTGTGCTACTGTTAATTCTGTATTCATCCACATATATCGGAATATCCCTTCACGTGTGATATAGTCCTTTTCTTTTCCGATACTGCCTGTTCTGTATTTTAATCCTTCTGTCATTGTCCGGATATATGGTTGCATTTCAAAATATTTGTTTTCTTTTTGTTCTATCTTACACAAATAGTCAAAGGCATTACTCTTTGAACCTGTATATCCTTTTGCATAAATTTCTTTTATTGTTTTACTTTTACTCCACCCGGAATCCAAACATTGAATAATGACATCATAAAATATATCCAATTTACTCTGCCGGATTCCGTACATACTTAGTTCTTTCGGATCTCCTTCACGATATTTTGCAATCGTATTTCGTCCTACTCCCATCCGTTTTGCTATCTCACGATAGCTACAGCCTTCACTTAAAAATTTCTGTATTTGACAGACCATTTTATACCGTTTTTCTGAAAAAATAGAAGAGTTATCCACAACAGATTCGATTTTTTTTACACGGTTCTTCTATAACTGTGGACTGCTCAACATGAGGAATACTTACTGTTGCCGGAAGTGCATGATTTAGCGCCTTTTTGATTGTCTCCAATAAATTCTGATGTAAATGAAACCGGTCTGCCACCTGCATAGCATCGGGTAATTCTTCCGATATTACTTTTGCATATGCACTCGCCCGGTCACGAGTGACTACTTTTATGTGTTTACTATTCTTAAGCCAATTTCTTAGTGCATCTCCATTTCTTCCATCCAACAGTGCAATTGGTTCATGATTTTCTTCATTTACAATAATAGTTCCATATGTATGTCGTTTTTTATATGCAAAATCATCCACGCCAATTACATCACCCACCTCTGGTCTGGGAAGAGATTCATACTTTCTTAAAAGCAGTCTTATAACAGTGTCCCCACTAATTTTAATGCCAAGTGCCTTACAAATACGGGCACAGCCTTCGCAGCTGGATTCCATTGCTAATGTACAGATAAAATCAGCACATCGTTCCGTCATACGACTATAAGTATTAAGAAAACCATCAAATGTTTCAGTAAACGTTGTTGCTTCACAGCCATCGTTCATACATTCATATTCATGAGAACAAATTTCAAGTTGAGTCATCTTCCCTAAAATAGGGAGATCCTGGACTTTACGAATATAAGTTCCATGATGTTTATCTGTTATACAGCCACATTTCGGGCACCTACAATTCTTTGAAATTGATTTCATTCGTATTAATATCTGTTTTTCATATTTCCTGATCTCCGTTATATTTAATTCAGTTTCAGGATAAAAACTATTTATACATAATGTATTGTGTGAACCTGACATCTGACTGCCTCCTCATGTCTTTTGATATGTTAATTATACTATATTTCCAATAATATAAAAAGGTAAAAACGGATAATTGCGGAAGAACCCCCGAGTCCGGACAGCAGGGACACGGAGCCCGGATTATTCAAAAAACAAGATACACAGCACAGCGAACTGACAAGAGAATGCTGATATCGTCTGTTGGTGACATAACGTATGAGAGCACATACTTCCGCAGTAAAGCAGATGGGGTGCATCACTATCTGTTGGAAGAGATACTGGGACTCGATACAAGGGAAAGATTTACGGAAGAAGCTGAGGTGGTACTACTGACAGAAGCGATGAAAACAAGCTACAGTGAAGCAACAAAAGTGCTTCCATCCAGGCAGGAAATCAGCAAGACAACCGTGATGAATAAAGTGCATGGTATTGCTGACGAAATATGGATTCCTGAAAGGGAAGAAAAGAAAGTCTGTAAGTATCTGTTTATAGAAGCAGACGAAGATCATGTGGCTGAACAACATGGAAGATGGTATCCCCCAGAGGATAACAGTAGCTTTATCAGTAAACTTGCATATGTGTATGAATACAAGCAGGAAAATCCGAAATGCAAAGCCAGAAAAGAACTGGTGAATACATTCTACTTTGGAGGTGTTTATTCCGGAACAAATGGGACAGAAAAATTTTGGAATAAGGTAGGAGAATTTATACACAAAACTTATAACGAAGAAGAATTGAAACGAATCTTTATCAGTGGGGATGGAGCATCCTGGATTAAAAGTGGAGCAAAATATCTGAACAAAGCTTTATTCTGTGCGGATAAGTTTCATCTGATGAAATATATCAATGCGGCTGCAGGACAGATGCTGGATGAAAGCGAACTTGTGAAAAGTGAAATCTATAGAATGCTGTATAGGCGGGATAAACAGGGAATCAAGGAATACACCGACCGGATGATGGCATCAGCGTCAAACCAGAAGCCGATACAGGACCTGCAGACATTTGTACTGGGAAACTGGAGTGCAGTCATGAGAACCTATCATAGCAAGGTTATAACAGGCTGTAGTGCAGAAAGCCATGTCAGTCATGTACTGTCGGATCGTCTGAGTTCAAGACCAATGGGATGGAGTAAAACAGGAGCAGACAGAATGAGCAAGCTGCGTTGTTATGAGAAGAATTACGGACGTGAAAAGATAATAGACCTGGTGAAATACAGCAGACAGCAAAGGAAACTGGCAAGAACGGGGACGGATAGTGTGGAGCCGGTACGGGTTTCACTTCGGGAAATAAGAGCTGACCATTATAATCAGGCAAGAAGCTATATCGAACGAATCCAGGCAACAATACCGGACGGAACAGTCAGAAAGATTGCCGCCATTCGGGAACAGATACGGCTAATATAAAGGAACAGTAAGAAGAAGGTGCCAATGCACCCAGTAATCTATTCCTGCTTGATTACAGTTTATCTGCCTTGAATTAGCAGTCAAGGATGCAAAGCACCAGAGGCAGGTCCTTGACAGCTAATTCAAAGTAGATACAATACAACCAAGCAGAAATGGATTATTTTGCATACCCCAAAGGGTTGCAGAAGATATTTTGACAATCCAAAATCAATACAGTAAACTAAGGGAAACAAATCTAAGAAATCTTTTATATCTAGGAGCTCTTTATTCTTTCTCAACTGACAATAAGTTTACTCTATCGGGGCGTTTTTTTCTGTGGAAAAGAAGTGAAAAAGACGATATAATATGATACAGGATAAGTTGCGATTTGGAGATGAGATAATGAATATATATGAATTATTGAATAAAATTGTAGTGAATAGAAGACATTCGCTGTCGGCCAATTTGTTTACTGAAGAAGCTAGGGAAGAATTAGATGAGAACGAAAAACATATTTTTGATTTGTTGAGGAATATATCTTCTCTAGGAACAAAAATTAATAATAAAGGAATAGAATTTCATCCAATGTTTGTAATGTCCGATGGTAGTCGGACTTTTTCGATAGATGATATATCTGAAGATGATTATTTGGTGTTACAGAATTTGGAATTGGATAAAATACCTTTGATCTTACGTGCGTTGATTGCAGATCTACTGTGGACTAAGAAAAAGAAATTTGATGCAGCTAAAATTGCAGCAGATGCATATTGGCAATTATTTAAGCTGTGGTATAAAGACGAAGATAATATTGGTACGCTTGATATGATTCGCAGAGCAGTGTGTATTTCGGCGCAAACAAAGCAAACTGCATTGTATAACAAAATACAAGAGTGGTTTAAGGAGTTTATAGATACTAGGGCAGCAAGTACAGAGGGCTTTTTTGCATTGAGAGTAATGGAATTGTTCTTTGAACAAAAGCATTTTGACGTATCGGTAATTTTGAAAGTATTAGATGATTTGATTGAAGAAAACAACGATATTATTGCAAAGGTAGAACAAGCTTATGAGTTAAAAGTGGAATGTTTATATAAAATGCAGAGAAAAGAAGAAGCAACGCAAAATAATATTTTGTTGGCAGATTATTATATAAAATTTGCTGAGAAAATATTTCAGAAGGATATACAAGGAGCGTTAAGAGCTGTTAATTTTTTTCAAAAAGGAATAATATTATATCGGAATAATGGAGAGCCGGAAAAGGCAGAAACTACTCATAAAAGGCTTGTTGAAATTCAGAGAGAAATCCCCAAAATAATGGTGCCGTTTTCTATTGAATTAGATATTAAAAGTGTTGTCGACAACCTTAAAGTTAATATGGAAGGTCTATCGTTTGAGGAATGTGTAATTCGGCTGACTCAAATGTTTGTGTTTGAAAAGCAGGAGGATATTAAAAAACGTGTAATAGAAGAATTTAAAGATAATCCGATTTCACATTTGTTTGGTAAGAGTTTAATAAATGCTCAAGGACAAACAGTGCTGGCATTACAACCACTTGATATTCATGATCCAGAAAAAGATCCGAAACTTATGGAACTACATATGTATCAAAATGCATTGGAAAAGCAAAAAGTTACGGGTGATATTTGGATGAGGAATGCTTTGCTTATAATAAGAGATAAATTTGTTATTAATAAATATATGGTGGAGTTTTTGGTTAAAGATAATCCAATTATTCCAGATGGAAGAGAAAGAATTTTTCAAAGCGGATTATACATGTTTTTGAACGGAGATTATTATGAAGCATTACACATTCTTGCACCACAGGTAGAAAACCTTTTTAGAAATATTGCTCGAGAGGTTGGAGGCTTAACAGTAACATTGGAAAAAGATGGTTCGTCAATGGAAAAGGTATTGAGTTCAATTTTTTCTTTGCCAGAATTATTAGATTGCTATGATAATGATATTTTGTTTACATTTAGAGGGCTGCTAAATGAGCAATCTGGTGCTAATATACGAAATGAAATTGCACATGGCATCATAAGTGAATATGCTTGCTCTACAGGTGTTTGTCTATATTTTGGTGTGGCAGTTATAAAGTTACTTTCGCTTACATCATCTTCGTGTTATCAGATATTAAAAAATAGTGAAAAGCTAAAGCATTTTGAAATGCCAGACAAGGATGCACTCAAAGTAGTTAAGTGATATTGTGAAAATCCTTAGTAGTAAGCCAACTCCATTTTACTACCAACTTTACTACTAACAGGTAGTAACAACATGCTCAGTTTATAATGGTCTCATAAATTAAGACACTTTTTCGGACAAATATTAATGAATCTGAT
>OGJK01002962.1_pt1 | contig 12228 bp, 6 predicted proteins | sample 1571961 | NCBI WGS metagenome assembly OGJK01 (sample SAMEA2582120, study PRJEB24529) | metagenome | biome: Human gut stool | place: China | collected 2011 | reverse complement strand
TTAATCCCTTTCGCTTCTCCCAGGCGATTGACAACGGATTTAAGCAAAGTTTTCAGTTAATTGTAGCACACCTAATCCAGCTTAACAAGATTTCTCTCATAAAGTTTTTGTAAAGACATCAAAATTCCAAGCTTTGCATGGTACCATGTGAGTCCTCCCTGGAAATAAACCGCATATGGCGGCTTCACAGGGCCATCGGCAGAAAGCTCAATGGATGAGCCCTGCACAAATGCGCCTGCTGCCATGATGACATCACTGTCATAGCCCGGCATAGCCCATGGCTCAGGGGTCACATAGCTGTCTACAGGTGCTGCTGCCTGTATGCCCTCGCAGAAGGCTATCATGGCATCGCGGTTATTGAACTCTACAGCCTGTATGATATCGTGACGGCTTTCAGTACCGTCAGGTACTACCTTAAAACCAAGCTTTTCATAGATTTTTGCGGCAAAGATGGCTCCCTTTAATGCTCCGCTTACGACAGTCGGTGCAAGGAAAAAGCCCTGATAAAATGACTGGATGACTCCGAGTGAAGCTCCAACCTCCTTGCCAAGTCCCGGAGATGTGAGACGGTATGCGGCATTTTCAACACATTCCTTTTTGCCGACAATATAGCCTCCGATTGGTGCAAGTCCGCCTCCAGGATTTTTGATCAGTGAGCCAACCATCATGTCCGCTCCAACCTGGATAGGCTCTGTATCCTCGACAAACTCACCGTAGCAGTTATCGACCATACAGATCACATCAGGCTTTATGCTCTTTACAAAGGCAATGAGTTCGCCTATTCTTTTGACCGAAAGTGTAGGTCTTGTAGCATAGCCCTTAGAGCGCTGGATGGTGACAAGCTTCGTTTTTTCATTGATGGCCTTCTTTATTCCGTCATAGTCAAACTCGCCGTCAGGCAGTAAATCAACCTGCGCATATGTGATGCCGTACTCAGCAAGTGAGCCCTTTGAAGGGCGTATGCCTATTACCTCTTCAAGTGTATCGTAAGGCTTTCCGACAGGGCTTAAAAGCTCATCGCCCGGGCGCAGGTTTGACATGAGTGCAAGTGCAAGTGCATGTGTGCCACAGGTAATCTGAGGCCTTACAAGTGCATCTTCTGCGCCAAAACAGTCTGCGTACACTCTCTCAAGTGTATCCCTTCCGAGGTCATTGTAGCCGTAGCCGCTTGATGCCTGGAAGCACTCTGCGCTCACCTTGTTTTTCTGCATGGCGGCTATGACCTTAAGCTGATTATACTCAGCATTTATGTCTATTTTGTCAAAACGCTCCTTAAGCTCCTTTTCTACAGAGGTTCCGAAATCCAAAACCTCCTTTGATATTCCAAGTGTCTCATACTGCCTGTAAATGGCTTCATTGGTATCTAACAAATTATAATCCTCTTTTCTGCTAAAATTTCTTGTATTTTATTTAATATTTTATTATCATCATATGAATATTCATTTTTTTCTATCCATATGGTATCTTTTTCTCTCCTAAACCAGGTTAGCTGTCTCTTTGCAAAACGCCTTGACTCAAGCTTTACCTTGTCCACAGCCTCATCAAGTGAATATTCTCCATCGAGATATGCAAGGATTTCCTTATATCCTATGCCCTTCATGGATACCATATCGCTTGTACAGCCCATTGCCTTTAGCTTTTTCACCTCATCGACAAGTCCGTTTGAAACCATGATATCAACTCTCTTATCTATCCGCTCATAAAGTCTTTGTCTTACATCATCCAGTACAAAATAGGCAAAGCTGTATGGAGACTGCTTGGCTCTTTCAGTCTCATTGTGCTTTGAAATCGGCTCATGGCAGGTGTGATAGTATTCAATTGCCCTGATGACGCGCTTTACGTTATTCTCATGGATGCTCTCGTAGGATGTAGGGTCGATATTCTTAAGCTTTTCATGCAGTGCATGGTTTCCGTGCTCGTTAGCAAAGTCGTAAAGGCTCTTTCTGTATGCCTCATCCACATCCTGCTTTGTGAAATCAATGTCATACAAAAGTGCCTGGATATAAAAGCCGGTGCCGCCGACAACTATCGGTATCTTTCCTGCTTCGTATATCTCATTAAGTGCTTTTTTTGCCATATCCTTAAAGATAAATACATTGAACTCGTCAGATGGCTCAAGCTCATCTATCAGATAGTGCTTTATGCCGTCCATCTCATCGACTGTAACCTTCGCAGAGCCTATATCCATGTATTTGTATACCTGCATGGAATCCGCGGATATTATAGCACCATTTATTTTTTTTGCAAGCTCAATCGATAGAGCTGTCTTTCCTACTGCTGTCGGTCCTGTCAGGACAATCATCGGTTTTTGTGTCATATTGCACCTCAGTTCAAATGTGTATGTTGTCATACGATACGTTTGAATTTCTTTTCTATCTCATATTTGCTCATAGAGATGATGGTTGGTCTGCCGTGTGGGCAGTTGTAAGGATTGTCGAGTGACAAAAGCTCATCTATCAGCTCATTTATCTCAGGAAGAGTAAGCTTGTCATTGCCCTTGACTGCTGCCTTGCACGACATGGATGCGACCTTTTCCGTGATGATATCAGGAGTCTGCCTGCCTGTCGCATTGGAAAAATCATCGAGCATCTCTATAAACAGATCCTTCATATCTATGTTAAACAAATTATCCGGAATTGCACTGATCATGTATTCCTTGCCGCCAAAATGCTCCACCTCATAGCCAAACTGTTCTATCTGCGTCCTGTATTTCTCAAGCATCTCACATTCCCTGGCATCAAGTGTCATGACAATCGGAGGGCTTATGCGCTGTGATGTAAAATCCTTATTGGCAAGTCTCGCCATTGTTTTTTCATACAGTACCTTCTCATGGGCTGCATGCTGGTCTATGATGTACAGCTTGTCCTCAAACTCTATGAGCCAGTATGTCTTAAAGAGCTGGCCTATGATGGAAAACTGCTTCTTGGCGCTTTCTGTAAGAAAAACCTTGTCGTAATCCCCAAGTGTCTGCTGGGTGCCGGTGACAACCTGTGCAGGTTCATACGCGGTGGAAGTCTCTGGCGTTAGTTCCGCTGAATTGCCGGTGCCAGCAACAAGCGCAGATGCAGATGCTTTAGCAGTCTGCAGCTTTGATGTGTTATCTGTGAGTTGCTCATTAACAGCAGGCGCTTTTGCAGCAGGTTCTGTTACTGCTGACGTCACGCTCTGTCCGTACACGCTCCTTGATTCCGCTGCCCTCACCTCATTGATACGCCTCTTCTCAAACGGCTCCGGTATTGGCTCCTTATACTCATGCACTATCTTTTTAGACGCCGGCGTACTGTCTACAGGCACCTCGGGAATCATCTCCTTGTGGGATAGAATTGCATATATTGTGTCACACAATTCGACATATATCTCGTTGTTGTTGTCGAACCTAAGCTCCATCTTGGTCGGATGCACGTTGACATCCAGCTCGCTGAAAAATGTAAAGTAAAGCACTGTAAACGGATACTGATGCTGCATTAGAAAGCTCTTGTATGCCTCCTCTATTGCACGTGACAATATATTGCTCTTTACATATCTGCCGTTTATGAAATAATTCTCATAATTTCTGTTGCCCCTCGTGATGACAGGCTTTCCTATAAAGCCTTCCACCTTAAAGTATTCACATTCATGCTTCACCTCAAGCAGTGATGACGATATCTCGCGTCCGAATATATGGTATATGATATCCTTTCTGTTGCCGTTTCCGGAGGTGTGAAGCTTTGTCTGGTTATTGTTTATGAACTTAAACGATATATCAGGATGTGAAAGCGCAAGCTTTTCAACCATATCGCTTATGTAGCTGCCCTCTGTCTGTGCTGTCTTTAAAAACTTACGTCTTGCCGGAACATTATAAAACAAATCCTTTACTATGAAGGTAGTACCGTCCGGAGCACCGATTTCCTCGTTGGAAAGCTCCTTTGAGCCCTCAATCACATATCTGGTGCCGGTGAGCTCATCGTAGGTTTTTGTGATAAGCTCAACGCGGGCAACGGCCGAGATGCTTGACAGTGCCTCACCTCTGAAGCCGAGTGACTTTACAGTAAGTAAATCCTCAGCCGAGCGGATTTTACTCGTGCTGTGACGGTAAAATGCAACTGCAACCTGGTCTCTTTCAATTCCGCAGCCATTGTCAGTGATACGGATAAATGAGATTCCGCCATCCTTTATCTCCACAGTAATGGCTGTGGAGCCTGCATCTATGGCATTTTCCACCAGCTCTTTAACCACGGAGCACGGACGCTCAACAACCTCTCCTGCAGCTATTTTATCTATTGTTTCCTGATTTAATATGGCAATATTTGGCATTTTAATCCTTTCTACCAGCGGTTTTTAACCTTGTTCTGGAGCTGATACAGCTTGTTTAACGCATCAAGTGGTGTCATGTTGCCTATGTCTATGCTTCGAAGCTCGTTAATTATATCATCATCCTTCACTGTGTCGAAAAGCGAAATCTGTGTCATATCAACCTCGTCAAGGTGCTCCTTTTTATGTTTGTGGCCAGTGTCAACGGATATGCTTTTTACAGTATCTGTGATATCATTTGCAAGAAGCTGTTCTGCGATTTCCTTGGCACGCTCTATGACTGAATCAGGCAGACCTGCAAGCTTTGCTACCTGTATGCCGTAGCTTCTGTCAGCTCCGCCCTTTACGATTTTTCTTAGGAAAACTATATCATCGCCCTTTTCCTTTACAGCGATGCAATAGTTATTTACACTGTCAAGCTTGCCCTCAAGCTCGGTGAGCTCGTGATAATGGGTTGCAAAAAGTGTCTTTGCTCCGAGGAGCTTTGGATTACTTATATGCTCTACAACTGCCCAGGCGATACTTAGTCCGTCAAATGTACTCGTGCCTCGTCCAATCTCATCAAGAATCAGCAGAGATTTAGCGGTTGCATTTCTTAGTATATTTGCCACCTCGTTCATCTCAACCATAAATGTACTTTGTCCGCTTGCAAGGTCGTCAGATGCACCGACTCGCGTGAAGATACGGTCTACAATGCCGATATTTGCAGTTTGTGCAGGTACAAAGCTTCCAATTTGTGCCATGAGAACGATAAGTGCTGTCTGTCTCATGTAGGTGGATTTACCGGCCATATTTGGCCCTGTGATGATTGAGATTCTGTTTTTGTGCTGATCCAGATATGTATCGTTTTCTATAAACATGTCATTTGTAATCATTTTTTCAACTACAGGATGACGTCCGTTTTTTATGTCTATTATTCCGCTTTCATTTATCTTTGGCTTGCAGTAATTATTCTGGCTGGCAACAAGCGCAAGCGAAGCAAAAACATCAATCTGTGCTATAGCTCTGGCTGTTTTCTGAATCCTTGAAACATTGTCGGAAATTTGTTTTCTTACATCACGAAACAGCTCATACTCAAGTGAGGTGAGCCTGTCCTCTGCTCCAAGAATGGTATCCTCAAGCTCCTTAAGCTCCGGTGTTATGTAGCGCTCTGCATTGGTGAGTGTCTGTTTTCTCACGTAATAATCCGGAACCATATCCTTGAAAGAGTTTGTGACCTCAAGGTAATATCCAAATACCTTGTTATACTTGATTCTTAAGTTTTTGATGCCTGTTTTTTCACGTTCACCGGCTTCAAGCTCTGCAAGCCATGTCTTTCCCTTGGTTTTTGCGTCTCGAAGACGGTCAACCTCCTCGTTGTAGCCAGCTTTTATGATATCTCCGTCACGCTGTGAGATAGGCGGCTCATCCTCAATGGATGAAAGTAAAAGCTCATATATATCCTTAAGCTCGTCGAACTCTTCATTAATCTCATCGGTAAGCTCACACGGTATGTCTGAAAGCTGCTGCTTTATTGGTGGAAGCATTTTTAAAGAATCCCTGAAGGCAATAAGGTCGCGCGGATTGGCTGACTGGTAGGTGATTCTTGTGATGAGACGCTCAAGGTCATAAATAGGATTAAGGTATTCCCTGATTTCATCTCTTGTGATTTCGTTTGCATTAAGTGCTTCGATAAGCTTCTGGCGCTTTATTATCTCTGTCTTTTCGATAAGAGGCTGCTCGACATAGGTGCGAAGCAGTCTTGCTCCCATAGCCGTGCGTGTCTTGTCGAGTACCCAAAGCAGTGAGCCTCTCTTTTGCTTTTCACGAAGGGTATCTACAAGCTCCAAATTACGTCTTGATGAGCTGTCTATTATCATATATTTGCCTATTGAGTACGGATGAAGCTCAAGTATATTGTCGAGCGAGTTCATCTGCGTCTCATAAAGGTACTTTAACAGGGCGCCGGCAGCTATGACTCCACTCTCATAATCCTCAAGTCCCAGAGCATTTATTGTCTGTACATGGAAATGTGAAAGCAGTGTCTCATTTGCAAGACCATCGGAAAAATACCATGAGTCGAGTGCTGAAACAGTAATTGACAGTCTGTTTTTCATATCGTCAACATCTATTCCGCTCATGTAGAAGGCTTCATTACATATGATTTCCGATGGATTAAATCTGCTCACCTCATCTAACAGCTTTCTTTCTGTATCCACCTCTGTCGTAAAAAAATCACCTGTTGTGACATCGCAGGTTGCTATGCCGTATTTGTCCTCAGTGTATACAATCGACATTATGTAATTGTTTTTTGCCTCATCTAAAGAAGCCATATCAGTGTTTGTGCCAGGTGTCACAACACGGATTACCTCTCGCTTTACGATTCCCTTTGCCTGCTTTGGATCCTCCATCTGCTCACAGATAGCTACCTTGTGACCGTTTGATACGAGTCTGTTGATATATGAGTCTGCCGCGTGAAACGGTACTCCACACATAGGAGCTCTTTCTTCAAGTCCGCAGTTTTTGCCGGTGAGTGTAAGTTCAAGTTCCTTTGAAACCATTATCGCATCGTCAAAAAACATCTCATAGAAGTCTCCTAAGCGATAAAATAAAATACAATCCTTATATTGTTCTTTTGTCTGCAGATAATGCTGCATCATTGGTGATACTTCTGCCACGAATATTTCCTCTCTTTATGTGTATAAATGTTATTTAAAATCCGGCTTATATTTTTTAATAATTGCTTCTGCAACCTTTATGCCGTCGATTGCCGCAGATGTAATGCCTCCTGCATAGCCTGCGCCTTCACCACAAGGGTATACACCCGAGATGTTACTCTCAAGAGACTCATCTCTTTTTATGCGAAGCGGAGAAGATGTACGTGTCTCCATACCGGACAAAATTGCATCTTTTCTGTCAAAGCCATGTATCAGATGACCAAAATGTTCCATTCCAAGCTTAAACGACTGTTCCATGTCAGCGTTCATGAGTCCATTCAGCTTTGCAAAGACGGTGTTTCCCTTTGTACAAGAGTCAAAATCACCATATGCGGCTGTTAATCTGTCATCACAGAAATCTCCGAAAAGCTGCTGTGGTATTAAACCATTGCCTCGCTTATAATTTTCTGTTTCAAGCTTTTCCTGATATCTCACTCCGGCGAGGGCATCATCTGCTCCGAAATCCTTCGGCGAAACAGATACTATGATGGCACTGTTCGCATTTTTGCTGTTTCTGTCGTGATAGCTCATGCCGTTAACCACCGTGTGATTTTCGGTTGACGATGAGTTGACCACATATCCTCCCGGACACATGCAGAATGAATAGACTCCTCTGCCATTAGGAAAATTGGAGGTAACCTTGTATGGGCTTGGCGGAAGTATGATTTTCTTTTGAATACCATACTGTGATTCATCTATCATGCGCTGCGGATGCTCCACGCGAAAGCCGACGGCAAAGCTCTTGCACTCCATATCAAAGCCTTTGTTGTAAAGCATATCAAATGTATCTCTGGCGCTGTGTCCGAGTGCCAGAACGCATACATCTGTCTTTATTTCACTATTACTGTCAGAATCCGTGTAAACACTTAATAGCTTTTGGGAAACTATGTCAAGATTGTTTACACAGGTGTCAAATACAAATGTGGCCCCTTTGTCAACCAAAAACTCACGCATGTTGACAATTACTTCTGAAAGCACATCAGTACCAATATGTGGCTTGTTGTCATAAAGTATGGACGGATCTGCCCCAAAGCGCACAAAGGTCTCAAGCACAAGACGATTTCTGCCCGAAGGATCCTTTACGGATGTATTCAGCTTGCCGTCTGAAAAGGTTCCGGCACCGCCCTCACCAAACTGTACATTGCTTTTGGGATTAAGTATGCCGCTCTCCCAGAATTTTTGGACATCGCAAGTTCTTTTTTCTACCCGGCTGCCCCGCTCGATAACTATCGGGCGAAAGCCTGCCTCTGCCAGTATATATGCACAAAACAGCCCGGCTGGTCCTGCCCCTGCAATAACAGGTCGCCTGTCAAGCGGTATATGGCCGCATGCAGGTATCATGTACTCTTTTTCTTTATATATGAGCACAGATGAGCTGGCTACTCTTTTTACAATTGCTTCTTCGCTATTTTTTGTATCCTCTATCTCTACAGCAACTGAATATGTATAGAACAGCTCAGGCTTTTTACGCGCGTCAAGTGATTTCTTTAATATGCGGTATGTAAAGCCTGTCTTGGCATTGAGCTTAAGCATTTTTATTATTTTCTTTTTTAATGCCTCATCACTGTGCGTGACGGGGAGCTTTATCTGGTTAATTTTAATCATTTACTGCATTTCTCCTGCTATATATCCACTTGTCCATGCCCACTGCAGATTGTAGCCACCGCATATGCCGTCCACATCAAGCAGCTCGCCGCAAAAGTAAAGCCCCGGATGGATTTTGGACTCCAATGTACGTACATCTATTTCCTTTGTATATATGCCGCCTGCACACACCTGTGCGAATTCCAATCCTCTTGGCTTTTTTACCGAAACGGCTGTATGCTTTATAGAGCGGGTGAGACTTTTACAATCATCATCTGTCAACAGCCTTCCCTTTTTGTCAGGAGATACACCTGATTTGTGTATCAGCTCAAGAAGAAGCTTATTGTTTAAAAGTCCGTTAAGCATCTCATTTAGCGAGCGGTTGTCTGTTGTTGTAATGCTTCTGTCCTTTATGTATCCGTTAAGCTCATCATCACTAAAAGCAGGCAAAAAATCAATTATCACCTCAACCTTTTGACCTTTATCGAGGGCTCTTGACATAAGACTTGAAATCTGAAAAACAGGGATGCCTGAGATGCCATAGTCAGCTAACTGCAGCTCCCCTGTATTTTGCTCTGTCATTTGACCGTCTATCACGGAAGCGACAGTGGCATCGCACCTGACACCTGTGATTTTTTTGAAATTAAGACCATCACAGCTAAAGCCGCAAAGCGCGGGTAATGGCTTTTGGATATGGTGTCCGAGAGCTTCTATCTGTCGAAACAGGCTTCCGTCACTTCCAAGCTTCGGGGAAGCCGTAAGGCCACACGCTATAATAAGCCTTTTGGACTTAAAGCTGCCCTTGTCTGTTTGGATGCAGTAACCGGTCCGGTCATCCGCAGGCTTAATATCAGTAATATTAATGCCTGTTTTCACATCCACATGAAGCCTCATAAGCTCCATTCGAAAGGCAGCCACAACAGATGCAGCCTGTCTTGAATTTGGATAAATGTAGCCTGCATTGTCATATGCAGGTATTCCAAGTTCTTTAAAAAAACGTATTGTGTCTGCATAATTAAATTGCGACAACCCGTTTTTAATCAGCGCTTTACTGCCGTGAAATTTGTTTACGGACATATCAGTGTTTGTGAAATTACATCTGCCGTTTCCTGTTGCAAGTATTTTCTTTCCTATATCATCCTTGTGCTCTAAAAGTGCCACGCGTGCTCCCTTTGATGCAGCAACTGCTGCCGCCATCAGTCCGGATGCACCGGCACCTATTATAATTACATCGTACATATTCTTTCCCCTAACTGATTTATTTTAACATTAACTTGAATAGCTTTCAAGAAAATCGTACAAATCAGTTTCGTTAAAAAAGTAGAGTCCGTTTGTAACCTTATTTTTTGCTTCATCGGGCAGTTCTTCAAAATACACGCCTGTGTCAAAGTATTTTTCACTTGCAGTGGCGTTGTATACAGACAGCATTCCGGAGTCATTTTTGATGCAGTATTTTGCATTCTTAGCCTCATTTGATGTCAGAAGGCTTTCTTTTTCATTTTTTTCTTCTTTATCATTTTCATTGCTTTGTGCAATTATCGCAGCCTTGTCTGCTGCTCTTTGCGTATTGATTTTTTCTATCATAACAAGTGCAAGAAGAATTACAACAATAGTTAAAAAACAGATACTGATTTTGCTTTTCATATTATCACCTCAAAATCAGTATCTGTAAATTTTTGTTATTTATTCAATTTTATAATAAATGACATTTTTTTGCCACTTTTATGATAAGTGTGCCCTTTGGAAAATGTCTAAGCTCATCCTCAGTCAGTCCCTTGAGTAAAAGCAATGCCACTGCATATGAGATAACCGCAATGATTGCAGCAAGAATGAAGGCGATAATCTCAATATGACAGGCCTTGTAAAGTATAAAGTATATTATATACGAAATAACTCCCATTATGAGCGAGCTGATGGCCGGGATGATAAAGGTCTTTTTTATTTCCTGCTTAAAGCCGCTGTACTTCTTTAAAGCCATGCTGTTCATAAAACACATGAGCAATGCAAAAAATGTATTGGCAAGCACAACTGCATGTATATTGAGCCTGAATATGAGCATAAGCAGTATGAGTACTATGACATGCGCTACAATGGATATCGCAGCGTTGATTACAGGAACCTTGAGCCTGTCAATTCCCTGCAGTAGTCCGTTGGACAGAGTGGAAAGCGAGTAAAATACTACCGCAACCGCACCGACATACATCATAAGTGAAGCCTCAGCATTTGTTGCACGGGTGCTTGAGAACAGTATATTAAATATCGGCAGTCCAAACACGGCAAGCCCTACTGCACATGGGAATGCGACAACCATGATAAAGCGTGTGGAAAGATTAATCTGTCCTCTCACTGCTTCCATATCGTCCCTGTGATATGCGCCTGTAAGCACCGGCACAAAGGATGCTGCCATAGCTGATGCTATGGATATAGGCACATTGATTAAAAGCTTGTACTTTCCGGTGTATACACCCCACCATACGTCTATATCATTCTGAGTGTATCCCTGAAGCAGTGCAACCTGCTTGAATATACCCTGGTCTATTATACCACTGATATTGTATATAGTGGTACTTAAAAGCACAGGAATAACCGTAATTACAAGAATCTTCATTGTGTAGCCAAATGAGCTCACCCTGACATTTCGTTCTCTTTTCATCTGTCTCTTGAACACCTTCATATAGATGGCAAAGATAAATACTACAAATAAAAGAGCCGCTACAGAGCCAAGCACTGTTCCAAGTGTACCACCGGCTGCACCATATGCTGCGGCATAGTGTTCCTTGTCACCAAGTACTGCACCAATCCTTGTACCTGTACGGTATAGCACATATGCAGCCCATACACTGACTATAGCATTTACTATCTGCTCTATTATCTGTGAGACGGCACTCGGCATCATAGTACCCAGTCCCTGGAAAAAGCCTCTGATGACACCAAGCACTGCAACTACCAAAAGCCCCGGAGCCAGTACTCTTAAGGCAAAAATACTGTATGGTGTGTTAAGAAGCGTTGTCGCAAAAAAATTGCCACCGAAAAACAGTATGAGAGCCACTGTTGTGCCACTGATGGTTGCAAAAAGCAGAGCACACTTCAGTATCTGATACGTCGCAGTCCGCCTCTTTTTTGCCATCTGGGCTGAAACCATCTTTGATACGGCAAGTGGTAAGCTGTATGATGATATAATCAGCATGACATTGTATATTTCAAAGGCTGTGGAATAATAGCCGATTCCGATATCGCCCAATATACGCTGCATCGGTATGCGATATATGAGTCCTATTATTCTGCTTATTATAGATGCTACGGCAAGTATAGAGCCCTGTACTAAGGCATTGCTTGCCCCGTTATTTTTTTTAGACATTTATAAATCCTCTGTTTCAATTGATAACCAGCTTAAATATTAGCGTGTTATACCTAAAGCGTCAAGTATTTTTCTCTGGTGCGCTTCCATTACGGCAGCCTCATCAGCCTCCATGTGGTCATATCCGAACAGATGAAGCATGCTGTGTGTAATCAGAAAGGCAAACTCTCTTTTTTCGCTGTGTCCGTATTCTAAGGCCTGCTCCTTTACTTTGTCGACGGATATTATAATGTCGCCCAGCATGACCTCTCCTGTATCAGGATTGAAATCATCCTCATTCTCATCTGAAAGGAAAGAAAA
>OGJK01002960.1_pt1 | contig 12234 bp, 8 predicted proteins | sample 1571961 | NCBI WGS metagenome assembly OGJK01 (sample SAMEA2582120, study PRJEB24529) | metagenome | biome: Human gut stool | place: China | collected 2011 | reverse complement strand
GGCCATCGAGGACCATTTGATGGAGAACAGGGGACTTCCCCCGGGGGATTACATGCGTAATCTCTACTTCTACTCGATGAGCCAGTCTTTGCGTGAAATAGAGATCCAGACGGCGCCGGACGGACAGGTGCGCCCAATCTATCCGCAAAGCGGCAGTGTGCTTTCCGGTTTCAACCTTTTCGGAGAGAACCAGTTTGCCAAGCGCGCAGCTTATGGAAGAGCGCAGGATGTCGTCGTCATTGAATCCGGCGTTCCTATGGCAGACGGCACGACGGGTATGGCAGTCGTCCGTCCTGTTTTCATGGACAGGACTGCCGATAAATCCTTCTGGGGCTACATCGTGGTAGCAGTCGACCAGGACAAGCTCGTCCACGAGGCGAATATCGACCGCCTCGACCAGATGGGCATCGTCTATACGCTGATGAGAAAAGGCTATGGTGAGTCCGAGTACACTTTGATCGACACGAATCAGAACTCGACGCACAGGGCGATCGATGCATGGAGCACGATCCAGTCCTCCGGCACCGTCGATGGGGACGAATGGCGCCTCATCATGCATCCGACAGGCGGATGGGTGAACTTCTGGCTGCTCTTCATTTCCACATGGGCAGGCCTCATCACCACATTCATCATTGCATGGCTCTGGCAGAGAAATAAGCGTCTCCGCTTCATCGGCGAGACAGATGCGCTGACAGGCGTATTCAACAGAAAGGGCGGCGACATCGCCGTCGACAAGTACCTGCGTACGAACCCGAGAAAATCGGCGATGGTCATTGCCGTCGACGTGGATAATTTCAAAATCATCAACGACGTCTACGGTCATGCGGCAGGGGATCTTGCACTGAAGACCTTCGTCCGCGACATGAAGCGCATCTTCGGCGCCAATGCGATCATCACCAGAAACGGCGGCGATGAATTCGTCATCTTCTGTCCTTACAATAATAAGGAAGGCGTTTTCAATGATATGCGCCGCTTCACGGAAGAACCGCATATCTTCGGTTTCAACGACAAGGAAATCCATTTCACTTCGTCGCTTGGCTGCGCTGCATACCCTGAACAGGGAAGCAACTACGGCAACCTCTGCATCAAGGCAGACTTCGCCCTCTACGGCGCGAAGATCGACGGCAAGTCCGGCTGGAGGAAGTTTGATTCTTCCCTGACGGAACTCCGCCACCGTTTCCAGTTCGGCTTCAACCTGAGCGATATGGCAAACGGCATGCCTGGTGCCATGATCGTCTACAAGGCAGACAAGAGCGGCAAGCTTCTCTTTGCGAGCCACATGGCCATCGATTTCTTCGGATGCACGGACTGGGACGATTTCATGAAGTACACCAGGACCACTGTCTGGAAGCTCATCTATACCGAAGACCTCCAGTATGTCCGCTCGGAAATCAAGAGACAGACGCATCTTGAGAAGAACAAGAACAATATTCACTTCGTCAACCACCGCATCGTCACGAAGGACGGCAGAGTGAGGGAAGTGGAAATCATCGGGCGCCTGCGCCACAATGCATTCTACGGCAACCTGTACTATGTAACCCTCTATGACCGCGAGCAGAAGCTTGAAAATCTGAGCTCGGACAAGCACCCCTGCAAAAACAAGCATGTGGGAATGAAGCCGGATGAAAAGAAAGATGATAAGTAGTTTATAATAAAAGGACTGTGAAAGATGGGATGACCATTTCTCGCAGTTCTTTTTTATTTCCATACAAATCGGCAAGGCTCTGTTTCTTACGATTTCCTCATGTCATGGTAAAATAATAAAAAAGGAGGAATTATGGAAACGAAATATTATGATATCGGTTTGAACCTGTTCACCCGTTCCTTCCCGGACCCGGAGAAGATCATACGGAATGCGGAAGAGGCCGGGGTGCGCTGCATCCTGACCGGCTCGGAAGCGCGTGAGAATGAGCTGGTGGCAGATTTTGTGAAAAATCATGACGTATGGGGCACGGCGGGCATCCATCCGCACAGCGCCGATACGGCGAAGGAAGAAGATGTTGAGCGCGTCAGAGAGCTTGTCATGACGAATCCGAAAATCGTGGCTGTCGGAGAGACGGGCCTTGATTACGATCACATGTATTCGAAGAAGGAGAACCAGATCCATTTCTTCAAAGAGCTTCTGGATGTGGCTGAGGAAACGGGAAAGCCGCTCTTCCTTCACGAAAGGGATGCAGCGGATGATTTCATTGCCTGCTTCAAGGGCCATGAGGATCTCTGCCGCCGTGCAATCGTCCACTGCTATACGGGGGACAAGAAAACGCTTGAGCGCTTCATCGATATGGGCTTCTATGATCGAGACGGATGCGCCGTACCTCACACCGAGGGGCTACCACCTGCCAAGGACGAACGTGCCGCAGAACATTACCTACGTGGCAGAAACGCTTGCCAGGTACATGCAGGTGCGCCTCGATCTGCTTCTCGAAGCAGCGAAAAAGAACACAGAAGACTTCTTCCACATCAAGAGCTGAGGGTCTCAAAAAAGACTCTCAAGTTTCACATGAGACACTATTGACTCATTTCAATGTGTATGATATGATTGTCTCATCTAAGACAGAAGTGTCTTATTTGATACAGTATAGTTGCAAATGAGAGAGGTGTTTTATGGAAACGGGGACCAGAGAAAACGAATTGAAGAAGCTGGCTTCCGCGCTCTGTACGAAACCGGGAGGCTCTGCCAGGGATCTGGCAGCGGCGGCCGGGATCAGCAAAGCGACATTCTACAGGGTGTATTCATCCAAAGACCATTTAGAAGAAATCCTGACGGAAAGGGCTGAAGAGGTCGTCGAAGGCCTTTTTGCCATTACGGAGAAGGATATCACGAGCCGCAATGCGCTTTCGGAAATGATGCGCTGGTGCTGCGACAACCGCGAGTACCTGATGTTCCTCTGCCGCTCGGCTCTTCCTGGCGACAGCTGCGTGGACACATGCCGCTGCTCGTATGACGACAGGATGAGAGCATTTTTCCTGAAGGGCCAGCAGCGAGGCGAATTCCGCGTCGATGTGCCGGCCGCTGTGATGGCGGAAATTTTCGGCGGCGAGATGGCCGCTTTGTTTGAAGCAGAAAGCCGGGGCCGGATCGCTTCGGCGATGATGGCGGATTATTGGGAGACCATATTCCTGTTCGGTGTGGAAGGTAAAGGAAAGAAGGAAAGCCATGAATAATATGAATGAGGTGAAATCACCGAAGAAGCCAGTCTTGATGTACTACGTCATCATCTTCCTTCTGGTGATTCTGTTCAACTCCGCGGTCATGCCTGCATGGCGTGAACAGCAGGTGAAGGAAGTCGACTACTCGACATTCATGAACCTGACGGATGAGAAGAAGATCGACAAGGTCGAAGTGGATGAGGACCAGATCCTCTTTACGGAAAAGGGCGACACGAAGCAGACTTACAAGACAGCTCTCATGAATGACCCGCAGCTCGTCAGCCGTCTGCATGATTCCGGCGTCACATTCACCGGACAGATCGTGGACAAGATGAACCCGATCCTTTCCATCCTGCTCAGCTGGGTACTCCCGATCCTGATTTTCTTCTGGATCGGCCAGTACATGAATAAGCGTCTCATGAAAAACATGGGAGGCGGACCGGGAGCCATGCAGTTCGGCCTCGGCAAATCCAATGCGAAGATCTTCGTCAAACCGACAGACGGCATCCGCTTTGCCGATGTAGCCGGTGAAGATGAAGCGAAGGAAGGCTTGCAGGAAGTCGTCGAATACCTCCACAATCCGTCCAAGTACAAGGAAATCGGTGCGAAGATGCCGAAGGGCATCCTCCTCGTCGGACCGCCAGGCACAGGCAAGACCATGCTGGCCAAGGCAGTCGCAGGGGAATCGAACGTACCGTTCTTCTCCATTTCCGGTTCTGAATTCGTAGAAATGTTCGTCGGCATGGGCGCAGCCAAGGTCAGAGACCTCTTCAAGCAGGCGAAGGAAAAAGCACCATGTATCGTATTCATCGATGAAATCGATGCCATCGGCCAGAAGAGAGGCGCGACCTCCATCGGCGGCAATGATGAACGTGAACAGACGCTGAACCAGCTCCTCACCGAGATGGACGGCTTCGAAGAAAACACAGGCGTCATCATTCTGGCGGCAACAAACCGTCCGGAATCCCTCGACCCCGCACTGACCCGTCCGGGCCGTTTCGACCGCCAGGTGCCGGTCGTCCTCCCAGACCTTCAGGGCCGCGTGGAAATCCTCAAGGTCCATGCTGCCAAGATCAAGACAGCTCCGAATATTGATTATGACAAAGTAGCGCGCATGGCTTCCGGCGCATCCGGCGCTGAGCTTGCGAACATCGTGAACGAAGCAGCCCTCCGCGCTGTCCGCGACCACAGAAAAGTCGCAACGCAGGAAGACATGGAAGAATCCATCGAAGTCGTCATTGCAGGCTACCAGAAGAAGCATGCGATCCTGACAGACAAGGAAAAATGCGTCGTCGCATACCATGAAATCGGCCACGCTCTCGTGGCTGCCATGCAGACACATTCCGCTCCTGTCCAGAAGATCACAATCATTCCTCGTACAAGCGGCGCTCTCGGCTACACGATGCAGGTCGAAGAAGGCAACCATTACCTCATGAGCAAGGAAGAAATGGAAAACCAGATCGCTACCCTGACCGGCGGCCGCGCAGCTGAAGAAGTCGTATTCCATACATCCACAAGCGGCGCTTCCAACGATATCGAAAAGGCTACCCGCCTTGCCAGAGCCATGATCACACGCTTCGGCATGAGTGATGAATTCGGCATGGTCGCTATGGAAACCGTCACGAACCAGTACCTCGGCGGAGACACGACACTCGCATGCTCGCCTGAAACTCAGGCAAGAATCGACAAAGCCGTATCTGCCCTCATCAAGAAGCAGTACGAAAAGGCTGTCCAGATTCTGGAAAACAACAGAAGAACACTCGATGCTCTTGCGAAATTCCTGTATGAAAAGGAAACCATCACTGGCGAACAGTTCATGGGCATCGTAGAAGAACAGAAGAAAGCATCCGAAGGAAATGGCAGCGCGCCATCCGCTTCTTTTGCTCCATCTGCTCCATCTGTCCCGGAAACCCCGCCCGCTGAAGCTCCCAAAGAGGATGCTCCGGCACCGGGCGCTCCCCAGCCAGTCAAGAACGTACCACCCCTTAATCTGGAGAGGTAACGAAGAGTAATCAGTAATTAATAGAAGAGGATGTGCATGAAAAGTGTGCATCCTCTTTTTTCATGGAATTTTTATGGAATAATTTCCATTTCCTTCTATGGAAGAAGGGGCTTGTATAGTACAATAAATAAAACTGATGCATTCGCAGCTCCGGGCTGCTGCCTTTTGACTGGAGGCATGACCATGGACTTTAAGAATAAAAAGACAACGATTGCGCTCATCGTGTGCGCGGTCATTCTGGCGCTGATCGGCTGGCGCGTCTGGGCGAATATCCAGGCGAAGAAAGCCGAGGCGAACCGAAGCGGCAAGGAGAAGGTCGCTGTCGTGACGGCGGCTTATCCTGAGAGAAAGACGATCGTCCCGAAGTTCCGCTTCTCGGGGACGCTTGATCCTGTCTGGCAGGCAGATGTCGCCGCCAAGGTGGACGGACGCATTGAACAGGTGCTCGTCAATGAAGGCGATGCTGTCAGCGCGGGCGAGGTCCTTGCCATCCTTGACCGGACAGATACGGATGCATCGCTTCTCAATGCCAAAGGGCTCTATGCGGATGCCAAGACGGATTATGAAAAAGCGCAGGCAGATCTTGCGCGTTATACGAAGCTCTACGCAGCAGGCGCTATTTCCAAGGAAAGCCTCGACAATAAGCAGTTCGCCCTGGAGAATGCGAAGGGCAAGCTGGATGCAGCACAGGGAAATCTGAATTCCGCAGACTCCCAGGCAGGCGGCACGAGGGTGACGACGCCGCGTCCGGGCATCATCCAGAAACGGTACTATCAGGAGGGCTACTATGCCAAGGTCGGCACAGCCCTTTTCCAGATTGCAGATATTTCGACGCTCCTTGCCAAGATCGATGTGCCGGAAGGGTACGTCCAGAGCATTGCTGTCGGAAATCCTGTCGAGATCCATATCCCGTCCATGAGCGGGGACAATAAGACTGTCCAGGGCATCATCACAAGGGTCAGCCCGGTGGCGACGCTGCCTGCCCGCACGTTTGAAGCGGAAGTTTCCGTAGACAATTCGGATGGAAGGCTCCGCGGCGGCGTGTATGCCGATACGACGCTCACGGCGAACCCGAAGGACAATGCGCTGACGATTCCGATGTCTGCGATCGTCATGAGAGACGACCAGAGGACGGTCTACGTCATTGAAGACGGCCACGCCGTGAGGAAGGTCATCACGACGGGCTATATCGGAGAGAATCTTGTCGAAGTGCTGTCGGGCCTTTCAGAGAAGGACCAGGTCATCACGGGAGGACAGAATAAGTTCAAGGAAGGCGGCCAGGTCAAAGTATCAGGCGAAGGCTGATTTCAGGGGGAGCCTATGATCAAGACATTCATCAACAGGCCCGTATTCACGACCATGTTCATCCTGGTCTTCGTGGTATTCGGGCTGTGGTCGTACCCGAAGCTTGGCGTCGACCTCTATCCGGACGTCGATCTCCCGCTCGTCGCCGTCACCGTCACCTACGAAGGCACGGCGCCGGAGGAAATGGAGACGCTCGTCACCAAACCTATAGAAAACCGCATCAGCCAGGTCTCTGGCATCAAGACGATCACCAGCACCATCCGTGAAGGATATTCCCAGACGGTGCTGGAATTTGAGATTGGTACGGATCCAAGACAGATGGCGTCCGAAGTACGCGAAAAAGTGGCAGGCGTGAGGAAACGTCTGCCTGACGACATCGATGAACCGGTCGTTGCGCGTTTCGATTCGGCATCAAGCCCTGTCGCTACATATTCCTTTTCTTCGGACACAAGGAGTACGGGGGAAATCCGCCGCCTCCTGAATGATTCCGTCGTCGACCGCCTGCAGATGGTCGAGGGCGTTGCTGATGTCAATGTCCACGGTGCATCCGACCGCGCAGTGAAGGTGCATGTCAATTCGGAAAAGCTCAAAGCATACGGCATTTCTTTCCAGACAATCTTGGCCAAGGTCAATAATGCGAACCTTAATACCCCGGGCGGCAAGATCCGTGACGACCACAATACAATTACCGTCCGCACGATGGGCAAGCTCAATACGATCGATGATTTCAAGAACATCGTCGTGGCCAATATCAACGGGAAGCCGGTCTACCTGACCGATGTCGCTGATGTCGAAGATGCTTGGAAAGACGAAGAAACGTACTCCCGCACGAACGGTGTGCCGTCTGTCCTCATGTCTGTCAGGAAGCAGTCGAGGACGAATACGGTCAATGTCATCGACAGCGTCAATGAAGAGCTCTCTGCCATCGAGAAGAGCGACCTCCCTCCGGATATCAAAGTCAATATCATCAATGACCAGTCCCTCTTCATCCGCGAGAACGTAGGGGACGTATGGAACACGATCATTTTCGGCGGGTTCCTCGCGCTCCTCATCACGTATCTCTTCTTAGGGGACCTTCGCGCGACGATCATCGGCGGCCTCGCCATCCCTGTGTCCGTCATCTCGACCTTCTTCCTGATGCGGACGCTCGATTTCACGATGAATAACATGTCCCTCATGGGCCTTTCGCTGGCCGTGGGTTTTTTGATCGACGATGCCATCGTCCTTGTTGAAAATATTTTCCGCCACATGGAGCTCGGCAAGCGGCCGAAGATTGCCTCTGCCGATGCGACGAAGGAACTGATGCTGGCCATCCTTGCCACATCCATGTCCCTTCTGGCGGTATTCGTGCCGATCGGCAGCATGGGTGAGACAATCGGGCAGTACTTCAAGCAGTTCGGGCTGACCGTCGCCTGCGCCGTCGTCTTCTCGACGATCTGCGCCTATACACTGACGCCGATGCTTTCCGCCTACTGGCTGAAGCTTCCTGATGTGAGTACCAAGGGACGGCCGAGAATCGTCAGCATGATCCTTCGCAAGTTCAATTTCGGGTTTGAGAGAATCCGTCTTGTCTATAACCGTTTCATGATGTATGCCGTCGAGCGTCCGTGGAAGATCGTCCTCATCGCCGTGGCAACGCTTGGTTTCAACCTGCTCCTCATCCCGTTCGTAGGGACTGAGCTGCAGCCTGTCTATGACTCGGGTGAATTCCGTGTCAACTTGAAAGCGCCTCCGGGCGTGGGCCTTCTCCAGATGGAGGAATGGTCCAAGCCATTGGAAGAAACGATTCTGGAAGAGCCGGAAGTCCGCGTTTCTTCTATGTGGCTGGGCGGCACAAGAACGCCTGTCAATGAAGGCGGCATCAATATCAAGCTGAAGCCGCTCGATGAAAGAGACCGCTCCATGACGGAAATCATGGCAGACCTTAGAAAGAAATTCTCGGACATCGGCACGATGCAGGTCGGTGTCGTCACAAACCAGGGCGGCCGCAATGATCCGCGTCCTGTCCAGATCGGCCTTCGCGGAAGTGATTTGAAGAAACTGACGGGGTATGCGAACGATCTTGCCGAACGCATCCGCCAGGTGCCGGGTGCAACGGATGTCGAAGTCGTCGGCATCTCTCCGGAGCCTGAAATCGTTGTTCGCCTGAATCAGCTCAAGGCAAGCCAGCTGGGCCTTGATAATACAGAAGTCGGCAAAGTCGTGCAGTATGCCTTCCAGGGCAAGAGCACGAGTCATTCCTACACGATCGGAAACGATGACTACGATATCATCCTCCAGATGGGAAAGGACGACAGAAGGACGCTTTCCGACGTGCAGAACCTTCGCGTCTCCACGACGAACGGCACCTTCGTCCGCCTGGGTGATATTGCCGATGTCACGCTCTCCTCGGGCCCGACCCGTATCGGCCGCGAAGGACGCCAGAGACAGATTGCCGTTTATGCGAATGCTGCCGGCATTTCTTCCGGTGAACTGCTGAGTGAAATCCAGAACAAGATTATTCCGGATATGAATATGGAAATCGGCTACAATTACAAGCTGATCGGCGACTCGGACATGATGGGCCGCGTCTTCAAAGAAATTGCAAAAGCCGTCATCCTTGCCATCATCCTTATTTACATGGTGCTCGGTGCAGAATTTGAAAGCTTCCGCCAGCCGCTTGTCATCATGATGAGTCTTCCTTTCGCGGTCATCGGTGCCGTGCTTGCGCTCCTTCTGGCCAACCAGACGGCAAACATGATGTCCCTCATCGGTTTCACGATGCTGCTCGGCCTTGTCACGAAGAATGCCATCCTCCTTGTCGACTATGCCAACCAGGCAAGAGACAGGGGTAAGGATGTGAAGTCTGCGATTCTTGAAGCGTGCTCGCTCCGTCTTCGTCCGATCTGCATGACAACACTCTCGACCATCCTCGGCATGCTACCTGTCGCCCTCGGCCTTGGCGCCGGCGCAGAGCTCCGCCAGTCCATGGGCGTCGTCCTGATCGGTGGTCTCACAACCTCGACGCTTCTGACACTCGTCGTCGTACCATTGATTTACCTTTTGACGGAACGTCACACAAAGAGAAATTTGAGTGACTAAAGCACAAACCCACAAACTCAAAATGGATGATTTTTAATAGCAAAAATGCATAAGCGATATAATAAAATTTTATACAATATAAATGAAACGTATATTATAACCCATGGGGTATCTGAATACATACCTATAATACGAGATGTATTAATGTTTGGCGGAGGTTATGAATGATGGAAATCATGATAAGAAAAGGGAAAGCAGACGATGCCGCGGATTTAGCGGACGTTGAGACTGCATGCTTTCCGCCGGCAGAAGCTGCCACGGCTGAAGAAATCGCTGCGCGCCTTTCCGTCTATCCTTCCCATTTCTTCCTTCTTTATGCGGACGGAATTTTGACCGGCTTCATTGACGGCATGGTGACAAATGAGAAAGACCTTAGGGATGAGATGTATGCCGATGCCTCCCTCCATGATGAAGCGGGGGACTGGCAGATGATATTCGGGCTGAACACACTCCCATCCTATCGGAGACTTGGTCTTGCCGGCCGCCTCATCGAAGCCATGAAAGAAGACGCGAAAAAACAGGGCAGGAAAGGAATCGTTCTCACCTGCAAAGAAGAGCTCATTCACTATTACGCAAAGTTCGGCTTTGAAAATGAAGGAAAATCAAACTCCTCCCACGGGAATGTCACCTGGTACCAGATGCGCCTCACATTTTGAGAATGACAGAATTGACCGTGTTGACAATGACTCAATTTAGGGAAATTTAAATTTGTCAACGATCAAGGGGCAAGATGCAGGATATCACGTGCAAAAGGATTTCACATTGTATAAAATCTATTTATACCCCATTACAAGAAAACGTAAAATATATAATAGATAGCTATGTTTTGGCGGTTTTTATCCGCTGTGAATAAATCGTATATTTTTCTTCCTATAGCGCGTTCGATGTTTTATAATATATACAGTATACTTATATACCAATCATGCAGGAGGTATGCATGAAATTTCGCTGTGTATGGAGCATCGTGCTAATACTTGGCCTGGCAGCAGCCGGGACGCAGGCAGAAGCGGCGGGGGACAGGGCGGTGATTGCTCATTCCGCTTACGATCTGGAAGAAAAAGGAAATCAGGAATTCAGCACTCGTTCACTCTTCACGGAAGACGGGACGGGAAAGCAGGAGACTACGTTTTTCTTTAATGACGGTTTCGGCCGTCTGACGGAATTTCATGAGTACACAGAAGGCGCGAGGATGTTTCTGATCATCCGGCAGAACATGAACGTCGTCTGGCAGGGAAGCTGTCGCGTCACGGATCACCGGTTCTCAGTCTATAGAAGGGAATCGAATGGACGTGTTTATTTTCAGATACGCATGGGTCAACATGAGTATTCCGCTGAAATCGGCCGTGATGACCGGTGGACCGTTACGGAAGGCGGTCTTCCCGTTGCCTCGGATCCCATAGAATTATCGTGGAATGCCTGACAAAAGCCGGGCCCGGTGACAGGGGACTTCATGACAATCATGAAATCCGCCTTTTTTAATTCGGGGGAACGTAGTATAATAATTGTAATTGTTTTATAAGAATGATTTGCATATTTACATGACTATGGACCAGAGCGCATGACCGGATACCTATCCTTATGGAGCGTTAATCAATAATCGAAAGGGTGAGAGCTATGAAGAAACAGATTCATTTAAGAGCGGAAGATCTGAACAACAGCGACAAGCTGGGGCTGACCTACAACCTGGGGCAGGTGCACAAGCGTATGCTTCTTCGTCAGTCGGGCATCATGAAGAAGTTCGGCCTGACCGCACGTCAGTCGCTGATTATCGCTTACCTTTCCACGCATAAAAAAGATGTTGTCACCCAGAAGACACTGGAAGAACATCTGCACCTGACGAATCCGACCATTACTGTCATGGTCAAATCCATGATCGACAACGGCCTGATCCGCAAGGAACGCGTGCCGGAAGATGCAAGAAAGTACAGACTGTACATGACCGAGAAGGCAAAACAGGTCGAAAAGGCAAGCCTGCAGGCTGCCAAGACACTCGACCAGTCCTTCTATGAAGGCGTATTAGAGAGCGATTTGAAAGTTTTCAAGGGCGTTCTTGGCCAGATTGCGAAGAATCTGGATATGGTTTGATAAGAAGCGGGAAAATGATGCACACGATTTGCGGTGCATCATTTTTTGTTGCGCAAGTTATAGTTTCATTTTCTTCGTTTTGCTGTATAATGAACGGAAAAGCCCCCTACAAGGGAACGGAGGTTAAAATGAGAAAACCAATCGTGGCCGTTACGGCCGATACACTTCTGGCTGAAATGAAGCCAATCAATCAGAAAATGGCGGACTATGCGCCAAGACCTTTGATCGACGCGCTGGGACGCAATGGATTCCTTCCCGTAATCCTTCCATACAATGACTATGCGGAAGCAGAAGAACTCGTCGGCACCTTCGATGCCCTCGTCCTTCCAGGCGGCCCGAATCCGACGCCGCGCTTCTACCATGAAGATCCGATCTGGAGCATCGGGCCGACGTATGAGAAGAGAGATAAGTTCGAAATCGACCTCATACAGGCATGCATCAAGGCAGGAAAACCGATCCTCGGCATCTGCCGCGGCCTGCAGATCCTGAACGTCGCTCTGGGCGGCACCCTCTGGCAGGACATGCAGTCGCAGAATTCAGGCGCCTTCATCCAGCACATGCAGAGAGCACCGGGAAATATCGCGACGCACTATATCGAAGTTGAGAAAGAT
>OGJK01002958.1_pt1 | contig 12244 bp, 18 predicted proteins | sample 1571961 | NCBI WGS metagenome assembly OGJK01 (sample SAMEA2582120, study PRJEB24529) | metagenome | biome: Human gut stool | place: China | collected 2011 | reverse complement strand
AAGCTTTGTGTGACGGAACAGCGTGCAGGCACACTGAGCTTCATAAGTAAGAGTGAAGACTGTGCCGGATCATTCCGCCATGGTCTTCACGCATATACGATGTAGATAATATTGTAACATATCAATGTTAACATTGCAATATCATAATATTGTAAGATAGTAATATAGTAGTATAGTAAGCATGTAAGATTACAATAGTGTAAACTTGTAATAACATAATAAGGTTATATTGTAGTCAGGTAATATCTTCATAACGCAATATATCAATATAGCAATATAGCAAATAGGTAGAGAATGCATCAGGTTCCATACAGCGTAGAAGCATGAAAGAAGGGCTGTCCTTTTGGGCAGCCCTTCCGTGAGGATCTAAGGCTTACTTCTTTTTCTTGCCGTCGCTCTTGCCGTCTTCCTTTTTCGGAGCTGGCTCTACCTTGGTAGCGGCGAGCTTGACAATGTTGTGTGTCTTGCCGTCCTTGTCGGTGTAGGTCTCTGCCTTGAAGAATCCCTCGACAGAGATCTTAGAGCCCTTCTTCAAGAGGTCGAGGGTCTTCTTGTCGTCGTTCTTGACCCAGGTCTCAATGCCTTGGATGGCGGTAGTGGTGACCTCCTGACCGTTCTTCTTCTCCGTATGCTTAACGAAGATGCCGAAGCGAGCTACGCTGGCCTTATCAAAGTTCTTCACTTCTGCGTCCTTGCAGACGAAACCTGTAATTGAGAAACTGTTCATTGCGTTCATAATCGTAATTTTTAAAGTTGATGTTTATTTTACGTGCAAAAAAGGAACAAGCAAGGGAAAGGTATTAAGGCAAGGGATGACCGTATTGTTTTTCACCACAGGCATAGAGTTTTTGGATCAGGAGCAACCGCACCCCAAAAACTTGAAAAAGAATACGAGTCAAGGCGGCAGCCGTGCCCTTGCCGTTACCGGCTTGCGTTAACTTTGCACCGGAAAATGAATGTCGACGGCTCTGAAAATGCGATGAGAACGAGAACCGTTTCATTACAGGTTTCGTCTGCAAGGATGTAGAGTGTCTTGGGACATGAAGGCATAGCGTGGCTGATTCCGCTCTTGTGCATATGGGGGCAAAAGAAGGCGGTCGGTCACCAGACAGGAAAAACAATGCTGAGACGGGGAGAGAGATGACAGGAAGGCACACCTTGAAAAAAAGAAAGAGCGATCACAGGAGGAAGGGCTAAGAAAGGCAGAAGGCAGCCGACATAAGCAAATACAAAAACGAGTAAGTTCGTCTTAAGATAGAGAAAGCAAAGAGGACGTGGGCAAGAGTAGGCAAGGAAAGTAAGTAAATGCCGTATCATCACGGCAGGACTGTTCGGCAGACAGCCATGGACAGAGCTGTATAAGGGACCATTGCCCCCATCTGTCTCCAACAGCCTGAGAGGTTGGAGACAGATGGAATATGATAAAGTACTCATCGAAGATACCTTGTAGCGTCTTGCTTTCAATGAAAGCAAGACGGCTTACTTATAGAGTGCCACGGACTTATGCACCTGAGCTCCAAAAAAAATTAATAATTGGCCTTTAAAATTTTGTTGGTTCAAAAAAACATGAGAAGGATGGTGTAGATATCGCAATAAATAATGATATCGTTTGTAAAATCAAAAGATTTTTTGTAAATTTGCAAACACAAAATAGAGAAAAGGAGGTGAGTTATGTCATCAGTAGAAGAAAAGAAAAGATACGAAAGATTCTTGGAAGCCGCAAAAGAGGTTGAGTCATATAATAAGGATCAGGCTCTAAGATTTTTGCAAGAGGCTGGTATGCCGATAAAAGCGGTAAATTAGCTCCTATGTACAGATGATAGAGTCACTTTATACCAAAAGATCAAACCTTATTATAGGGTTTCACGGTTGTGACCAGTCGGTCGTTGACAAAGTAATTACTGGCAAGGAAGATCTTCTTGCCAGTAAAAATGATTATGATTGGCTGGGCAATGGTATCTATTTTTGGGAGAATAACGAGGACAGGGCTCTTGAATGGGCTGTTGAGCTGTCAAAACGTAAGTCTTCATCAATTAAAACCCCGGCTGTTATTGGAGCAATAATAGACTTAGGTTTTTGCTTTGACCTCACGGATAACCATTACATAAATGAATTGAAGGTTGGATATGAAGAAATGGTTAAGCTTTGCCATGCTGCCCATCTTCCTATACCACAAAACAAAGATATAGGTATGTCAACAGATCTACTCTTGCGGAAACTGGACTGTGCGGTCATACAAACATACATCGGCTTCACAGACAGAAAGGTAACAATCCATATGATTCTGTTCGTGGTGTATTTTGGGAAGGTGTGCGTGTTTATCCAAATGCCGGGTTTCGTGAGAAAAATCACATTCAAATATGTGTCTGCAATCCAAACTGCATAAAGGGCTATTTTCTACCCAAAAGTCTCAATGAGAATTATTCCAACCCGTAATATCAACTATCGACAATGGTATATATTTCTGCTTTTTAAGATCGTCCAGAACCTTGGTACGAATTGTATTTGTTGTTTACAACGATAATGCGATCTATGAAATATTACCCATAAAACTTAGATACAACTCCGGAGAGCCACTGGGACTGCTATTGGCTTTTAGAACATGCTAAGTTGAATAGACAGCAATAGTATTTAGGTAGAACAAGTAGAAGCCTTGTGTGACTGAGCTGTGGGAAGGAACACTAAGCTTCATAAGAAAGCGTGAAGACTGTGCCGGATCATTCCGCCATTGTCTTCACGCATATAGATTATAGGTAATATGTATTGCGTATCGATTGCAATCTTGCAATATCATTATATTGTAATACTGTAGGATAGTAATATAGTAACATAGTAACCATGTTAGATTTTCATAGTGTAATAACTTAATAATATTACATTGTTGTTAGGTAATATCTTTATAAAACTATATGGCAAGTAGGTAGAGATTGCAAAACACTTATTGTAGAATACCCTGTAGTTTCTTGTTTAAAGAGAGCAGTGGAGAAAAAGTATTCTCTTTATTTGTGAATATCAAATAAAAGAAATAACTTTGCAATCAAACAAGGCAGAGAGTCGGTAAAGGTCAATGACCAATATCGCATAGAATTTCGCTCTGAGATTGTGGGAAACGAAAATCAAATTACCATCTGCAACATATTAGAATTGTCAAACCATTATGATTAAAATCACGGAGGAAAAGATATATATGGCAAGTTTAGGTTATGGTTTTTATTCAACTCATCCAGGAGAGATTGTCAGCGACGAATTGGAAGCGAGAGGAATCTCTCAGAGACAATTTGCTGAAGCAATAGACATGAGTCCGACTGTAGTAAACGAAATACTGAAAGGACATCGTAGTATAACGCCGGCAACAGCCTTGTTGTTTGAAGCTGCTCTTGACATACCGGCAGACTCTCTTGTCAGATTGCAGACAAAATACAATATGCAGCAAGCACGTAAAGATCCAACATTGCTTGAAAGGATCAAGCATATTGGGCACGTAGCTGCTGTTTTATGAAAATATTTAGTCTGAGCGATTTTGTTTTATACAACTTCTCTTCTTACTTTTTTCAGTTTGACTTAGTAAAAAAGGGGTTTAGTAAAAGGGTTTTTACTAAAAGTCATTTTACTAAATTCCTTTATTTCTCTTTTTGCATAAGGATCTGTATTGTACGTTCTTTCTCTCTTACGATTGTTTCAAGAAGCTTGATCCTTTCTTCGTATTCGTCTTTTGTGGTAGCATTGATAATGCTATCACGGCCACTCGTATTGTTGATAACTTGGTTGTTCCGGCCAGATAGGGACACGTTGTGCTGAGAGCTTCCAGAATTTGGAAACTCGGCATCACAGTAGTCTTGGAAGAAATTATAGTCTAAAGCTTTGCTAATCTTGACTAACTTCTCGGTATCTATACTAGATTTCTCCAAAATACGATTAATATTTTGGTTTGCGATACCGGTACGTCTAGCCAACTCAGACTTACTCATATCTCTTTCATTTAATTTTTGCTCTATCAAGAGCCCTATATTAAGTCCCATTCTACTTTTCAATAGAAATAATTGAATAAACGTTAAATCATAGTCGATATTTCAATTATATTGATTGATTTCAATAATATTGATTATCTTTGCACTATAAAGTTAATGATTAATTCTAAAACCACCAAAAAAATGGCAAAGAGAACAACATTAAGAGACTCCTTAGACAGGATGGAGCAGGGACAGACGATTACTTTCCCTATAGAGAAAATGATGTCAGTGCGAACCATTGCATCGCAGGTAGGTATCATACTTCGTCGCAAGTATACCACTCGTACAGACAATGACGCACGCATCATTTATGTGACGAGGGTATCATAGTCATTCACCTTAAGATGTAAGTATATGAATAGGTTTGAAGCACACATGCTGGCACAGGAGATCGTGAAGCTCATGCCAAAGGATTATAGCAAGGACGAAATCCTGACAACCATTCAGTTATCTGAACGGACAGGGATCTCTGTAACGTGGATCCGGCGGAACAGCAATAAGCTGCCACACTTCCGGGTGGGCACAGATCTCCGCTTTTCCTTAAATGAAGTGATGAACTCCCTTAAAGAACAGTAGGCGTATGTATCAGGTCAAGCGGATATTCCACACACCAAAGCATATGCCGTGGGTCACGCATTTTCTGTTGTATGTTACCCCCGACGTATATGAACCTCAAGAAGACATAGAAGAATGCCGTAAGAACTTAGACAAGATATATCGTATTTACCATTCTTCCGTCGTTCGGTGGCACCGAGGTCGTGTTTCACTTCATTCGTTTACCAACATTGTACGCAAGCAAGATACTCTTATCATTCAATCGAAGAAAGGCAACCCATTTTTTGAATTTAAAATTTATGACAATGAAAAATCATTTTCCAAACAAAGTGGCTGCGTCGAAAAGTAGCGAGGGTAAGATCATTATGATGAACCCCAAGACCAAGCAGCCATTATCAGTCGAGCAGTTAGACCAATTGTCTGACGATGCACCCATATTCTTCACCCTTTTATAAGCATACCGTCATGAACAATTGGATAGCTTTATTCCGTAATCTCGATCAGTGGAGCATGTTCAAGGACAGATATGCCTTGCAGCTCTACATCTACCTGCTAGTAAGTGCCTGTCATTACGAATACGAAGATGAAGGCGTTTACGTAGCCAGAGGGTTTGTGAAGATCTCAGGCCGAGAGATGGCCAAGCTTCTCGGAATGCCAAGAGGCGTTATGCGTGGACGCATGAAGAAACTCCAGCAAGGCCGTTTCATCAGCATTGATTCAAAGGAGCGTCGCCAGTACATGCTTGTTGCCATTCGCAACTTTGATGACTTCATGCACATTCCTGCCACCCAACAGGGAGGCTGGTTCAAGCTTAGTCTTGATGTCATCAACAAAGAGTGGTTCAACAACGCAAAGGTCTTGCAGGTATATACCTATATACAGATGCTGGTCAACCGTCCTGCTGACCGTGGTTTGATGGCAAATCAAGCCTACATCAGCATCAATGGTATTTCTCGTAAGACGGCTCTTACGTCCAAAGAAGTAAGAACCTGCTTGAAGACGCTCATCAATTATGGTGAGATTCTGACGAGCTATGATGAGCACTCCAGAAAGACTATTGTTTCTTCTTTCAGCGAGGTGTTTCCTGTGTCCCTGCTTGAAGACTGCAGAAGTAAGGTAAAACCCATAACTAACCCAGCAATAACCCAAGTAAAACCCAATGATTGTACAGAGGTCGTTGCAGAGGGAGTTCAAAATCGGGCAAAGTCTGAACCAAATGTAAACAACTATAAATCAAATAGTTATGAAGTAGAAGCACAAAGTATTAACCCAGCAGCAACCCAAGTAAAACCCAACTGTAACCAAGCTGCCGGTCAGACATCGAGGGCACAGTCCGTCGAAATCGGGCAAAGCCATATATTAAGAGATAGAGATAGAGACAGAGATAATTCATCATTGTTATCAATAAAGCGTGCGCATGCACGCACGCGCGAGGGAGAAAGTTCCGATGATTTCAAAGAAGCACAGGAGTGTGATGAGTTGACCGACGATGTTGTCTGGCAGGATGCCATCATGTCCAGTGCAGGAATTGATGACCGCAATGTACTTTTGGAATACATCAATGCTTTTTGCCAGCAGAATTACTGCAACGGCAAAACGCACAAGGACTGTTGCGACCTTAAGTCACATTTCCATCACTGGCTGTTGAAGAAACTCGAAGAGAAGAAGAAGGAGTCCAGCAAGAAAAGCAGCAACAGCGGTGTTAAAGCAAGACGATATACATCCTTGCTTGAAAGCTACCGTCTCCAAGCAGAGAAGGAAAAAGAAAAACTCTTGAAGAGAGGCGCACAAGAATCTGACCCCAAGTGTACGTCCATCAAAGTGATGGACAGCAAGGGGGAGCGTTATCGTGTAGCCTTTATCCTCTGCTCCGCGCTGGCAGACTATTGCATTTTCAGCAATGTGAGAACCCCGTTGGACGACAGACAGCTGGGAGAAACAGCACGCCTTATCCGTGACAACTACGGCTATCTTACATTTGCCCAATTCAATCAGTTCATCGACAAGTTGAAAATGGGACGTTACGGCAACACCTACAACAAGATAGAGCCCGGTTATATACTTTCCGGACTTGACACTTTCGTCAAGAATGAGCGAGTAGCAGTTTAACATTAAAACCAGAAAATCATGAATGAAGCGTCTAAGATCTTGAACATAACCGGCGGAGGGCTGGCAGTGTTTCAGCACTACTTCGGTGACATCTGTACACGGAAGGTATTCTGTAATCCTTTCCGAGGAGATACGAGTCCATCCTGTCACTTGTATCTGAACAAGTGTGCTGATGGTACCGAGAAGTATTTTCTTCACGACTTTGGTGACAGCTCATGGAACGGAGACTGCTTCACTATCGTAGCCCGTATCTGCAACAAAAATGCGAGGAGCGAGTTCCATGAAGTGTTGAAGATCATTGACGGCGAGATGAATCTCGGAGTCTTTGACGGTAATGCTAATGCGATGCCTGTCAAGAAACTGCCGATGAAGGTGAAACCAATTAATACCAGCCGACCTATCGGCTTCATACCATATATCCAAGAGTTTTCTGAGTCAGAGAAGCGATTCTGGGATCAGTACGGTATCGACCAGCAAACGCTTGCAAGGTATAACGTCTACAGTCTTAGTCGTTGTGATTTCGAGAGAGAAGACGGCACTGAGTTTTCTGCCATGGGTTCGTCTTTGGCACCATGTTTCGCTTACTTCTTCAACGGCATTACAGGAGTTAAACTTTACCGGCCTAAGTCAAAAGTTCGTTTCCTGTACGGTGGAGAATTACCCAAGCCTTATGTCTTTGGGTGGGAGCAGTTGCCGGCAAGCGGCAAGAAACATGACAAGTTGTTTATTACCGGTGGAGAAAAGGACGCTCTTTCTCTTGCCTCCCATGGCTATAATGCCATTGCTTTCAACAGTGAGAGTGCCAGTATACCTGAAAATATGATCAAAGAGCTCTCAGAGCGTTTCGAGCATATCATCTTTTGTTACGATACGGACACGACCGGCATACAGGAATCGAAGGCGAGAGTCAGCGAGTTTTCAGGCAAATATTCTGTTTACAGAATAGAACTTCCTCTGCCCGGTACTAAACAGTCAAAGGATATCAGCGATTTCTTCAAAGAAGGTCATACTGCTGGTGAGTTAGATAGTATCGTAGAAAAAGCAATTAGCAAGGAGGTGAAATATGAGCAGTAACATGATCAGCTATAGCCAGATAAAGAGCTATGGGGAAGTTGTGTGGAAGGCGCAACTTTCAGCAAAAGACAAAGAGCGTCTGAAAGAAGTAGGCATCATTCTGCCCGAGCAGAAAATGTCCGAGCTGCGTTCAATTACAATTCTGTGCCTCAATAAGCTTTATGACGGCATTGGTCTGGAAAATTCTTCAAAGGGAATAGAAATCATCTCTGTTGATGACATCAAACGTCCCATCTCCCTCAACAGTAAGGGGTACATCTATTATCCCGTGAGCAGCAAGCATCTCAGTAAGAACTGCTATGTGTTCAATGACTTTCTGGATTACTATGCCTTCAAAAGCTATCAGAATGTATGCCAAGCCTTTCCGGAGGAAAGAGATTGCTATATCCTATGCAATCCGGTAGAGTTTGCAACACTCATGGTTCGTACTGATGTCTATTCAGATATTGCCTTGTTCCTGCCTAACAACACCTACGGTCGAACCATGGTCTTGTCATTAATGGATCGTAACAGGGCACATGTTACAGACTGTTCTGGTTGCTACAAAGGCTATCAGTATTTTCGTCAGTTCGTCAGTGATTGGATGATTAATACCCACCACGAAGTTGAAGAAAGGAGAGCGTTATGATTTTCATTATCGTTTTGATAGTGCTATTATTAGTCCTTGGTATAGCCTTCTGGTATGAGATAAAGCATACATATCGGGACGGAGGACTTTGGAAGTGAACACAATAAAGCGCAAGTAATATATGAAAGAAAGTATCATACAATTCGAGGACGCTCAGAGCGACTTGGACATGAGTCAGCCAGAACATTGGTCTTCTGTTACCTTCGCAGAGATGAGAAATCATCTTATCACTGTCATAGAGCAGATAGAAAAGTATAAGCCCCGTTCACATCGCAAGCTTATCAGAAAAGGATCATTTCTTATCAAGAAGTCGACGACTCTTGATAGCATAAAGCAGTTAGGCCGGGATATAGAGAAGAAGTATGGCATACATAGCTTTCAGGCGGTTATCAACAGGAGTACAAACACTGCTGAGATGTTGTTTTCTTGGGTCAACGAGGAGACTGCCGAAATGTACGTGCTAAACCATGCCGATTTGAAGAAGTTGTCAGTTCTGATTCTCCGGCATCTCAATCTTCCCCGTCCTGCCGCTGCCAGCATGTGGGTGCGCTATTTCCTGACAGAAGCTTATGAGGAAGATCCGGAAATCTTTCAAAGACAAATCGGAGAGTTGGTGCATTGGGGACTTGACAAAGAAAGTTATGAGATTCTTCACGATTCGCTGTCGTATGCAGACATGGTATGTAGAGGATTGTTGAAGTAGTATATGTTAAACAAGAAAAATAAATTATGAAAAGCAGAACATCAGATTGGTTCGAGGTCGGTATTCGATACGACAAGACCATGGAAGACGGCGCTCAGAAGCCAGTCACAGAACAGTATGTAGTAGATGCGCTCTCCTTCACGGAGGCTGAGAATAAAATCACAGAGGAAATGAGCAGTTACATTTCCGGTGACTATTCAGTGAAAACGATTAAGAAGGCCACTTATCACGAGATTTTCTTCTCGGACGGCGACAAGGCAGACAAGTGGTTCAAAGCTAAACTTCAATTCATTACTCTCGACGAGAAAACACAGAAGGAGAAACGCTCTAACGTCGTATACTTAGTACAGGCAACAAGTCTCAATGCAGCTTGCAAAGCCATTGACGAGATCATGGGCGGTACGATGATCGACTACGAATCTATGTCTGTACAGGAGACAAAAGTTTTAGACGTTTTCTATGAAAAGTAGCGTGAAAAAATATCGGTAGAAAGTTGCTTATATCAAATATTTTTGTTATCTTTGTATGTGCTAAACAATAGGTTTTCAGCACATACAAAGATAATGCAAGTAAACATATATGGTATGACAAAAGATGAAGAAAATCGGCAGATAGCTCTTGAGAAAATCAAGAAACTGCTTCGGCTGGAGATAAGTGCAAAAGACATAGGCAACGATGGCGAGGCTGCCGCTGCTGCCAAAGGAATACACCGCTTACTGACGATGTACAATCTTAAATTGTCCGAAGTCCAACTTGAAGACAACAAGAAAGAGTATAATGCTCCAAAAATAGTTTGTTCAGAAAAGTTTGATTATCGTGACGGCTTCTATGGCGAGTGGAAGCGACGGCTTCTTATCGTTCTCTGTGACCACAACTATTGCTGGGCTGTGATTAATCCGGCAAGTCATGTGCATTATATCATCGGAGAATCTGAAACAGTAGAGGTCGTCAAGAACCTATACTTAAAAATTATCAAGTACTTCGTCAGCATGGTAACAGCCCGTGAGTTAGACATGTGGGATGTGATGAAATATACCGAGAACAGAGCTCGCTTTGTCATCACATACTACAATGGAGCTATTACGGGTATAGAAGAGCGTCTGAAAGAGATTCAGCCCACTGCGGAGGAAAGAGCACTCGCTGTTTGCTACGACAGTGCTATTGCTGATTTCGTCAAGCGTAATTTCGCAGAAAGAAAAAATGATAATCCTTATCACTATACCACTGGCTGCGAAGAAGTATATATATAATATGGGAATGAGTGATGCAAAGTGTGCTCCACTGCAAGAAATGATAGAAAATAACGATCAGTAGTCCTATGATCACATACTTAACCGGAGATATTCTTTTCAGCAAGTGCCAGACACTTGTCAATCCCATCAACTGTAAAGGGGCTATGGGAAAGGGACTCGCCTTGCGCTTCAAGAAAAGATTCCCAGAAATGTATGAGAAGTATAAAGACTATTGCAGCAGAGGACTCATAGTCCCCGGAAAGCTTTGGCTTTATAAAGGCAAAGAAAACTGGGTACTGAATTTCCCAACGAAAGATGATTGGCGCAACCCTTCAAAAGAAGAATACATCATCTCAGGACTGGAAAAGTTTCTTCAAACCTATAAGGATAAAGGTATTAAGTCAGTTGCTTTTCCATTGCTCGGAGCAGGAGAGGGAGGGCTTGACAGAAAAACTGTTAATCAAATTATGGACAACCATCTTTCGAGATGTGAGATACCGGCAGAGATCTATACGGGGTACGTTCCTCGTTCACCTATGATGATTGACTGTTTGGAAAAGTTATGTGGGAAATTGACAGATGAACAAAAGACAGTCATTCGTGAGCAGATATGCTGTGAAGATAATAATTATAAATAGTTAAAGACATGTTCAAGATTAAGTCACTGCATTCAGACAAAGAAGAAGCGATCGACGAGATGCGCCTGAGGAGCATTTTGCCCGTCAGTGAGAATACCTTGATGGTAGTCTACAAGGACGGAGAGAAAATACTTGGAAATTTAGTCGGCAATCTTTAGTATAGACATAGAAGGCATGAAGAATACAGGTATTTACATCAGTGTTGTATCTCAGGCTGTCTTTCACAGTAAGGCTGTTCCAGCAGATAACGGAAGCATCTTCTATATCGACCTGCCTGATTCAATTCTAACAAGTGCTATGTTCATCCAATTTTCACAGACCATTAAGGAGTACAGTCTCCAGATTCACAGTTGGTTTGTTTGTAAGGGTGAGAAAGAAGGACTTCGGCTGTGTGTGAAAATATATTGACAACTTAATATTCATTAAAAATGCCATTATCAGAAACTGACATTCTTTGCAAAGATTTAGACGAGTCGTGTGAAGTAAAAACTACGAGAAAGAAAAAATCAGTACACAATGAAAAATAAAGAACTTCCAATCTATCTGCCTCATGTCGAGGCCAGCGCCTTAGTATGGCAAGCCATGAGCATGGGTACGCGAATGGAGCTGCTTGATCTTCTGGATTACGCAAAGCAAAACAACAGTGATACGGTCTCTGTTCTTCACCTTCAAGAAGAGCTTGAAGGTCTTACTAAGCTCGATGAGAAGGAATTCAATTCGAGAGAGAAGAGTTATTTTAGAGCCCATCAGACCAATTCGTACATACCCTGTAAAGAGGAGCTCCCCAAGGAGGGGAAACCGGTACTGGTGTACCATCGTTCTACCGAAACAGGAGATACCTCTTTCGTTGCGATGCTTACCCGGAAATGGGTTACAAAAGATCAACTTGATGACCATGAGCCAGAGGAAGTCTTCACTTCTCAGTCCGGGATAAAAATCTATGGAATAGAAGGAAATGACTTTGCCATGGATGAAGAAGGAGACTACTATGAGGTTAACGAAGACGGAAAACCATTTTTCTTTTGGATGGATCCTAACCGTGATAACTTTGCCGTCTTCGATCAGGTTGATATGGACAATGACTATTGGCAATTTGTACCGTTATTGACTAATCCATGATAGGATTTGTTAAGTTTTCATGTTGCTTGACCAGGGAATTTCATCAAGATATCACAAAAAACATATTGATCATTATGAATACAAGAGAACTTAATCATATGCCAGAACAAAAAAATACCGTGCCCCGTCGCAAAAAGGCTTCCACACCCATCGACCCCACCTACGGCCACTTGCAG
>OGJK01002957.1_pt1 | contig 12245 bp, 12 predicted proteins | sample 1571961 | NCBI WGS metagenome assembly OGJK01 (sample SAMEA2582120, study PRJEB24529) | metagenome | biome: Human gut stool | place: China | collected 2011 | reverse complement strand
CTTCTTTCATGGCCGAGTTGGATTTCGGAATGAGAACGGGATCAGAGAAGCGTTTTCGTGCGTCAAAAGCCCATTTATCCCAAACAGGATTTGACTGGGTCTGATACAGAGAGGCTCCCCGCACGATTGTATTCATAGCAATGCCGCCCGCATCTAATCCGACAAAGTGCGGTGCGACGATGATGACTTTATCGGTCTTGCAGAGCTCTTCGAACTGTTCTTTTCCCTCGAATTTAACCATTTCCAAAACCTGAGCTTCGGTGCCTTTTGCAAGAACGCTGTGGTCTAGCGCGGCGCGGATAAGGTTGCGGAAGACACCCTTTGCGGTTTCAACACGTTTTTGTTCGGACCACTCCGGAAAGCAGAGACGAAGATTCGTCAGAGCAATCTTTCTGCGTCTTGCAAGCACGTACCAGGTGACTGAGGCAAGAAAATTAGCTAAACGCGTGCGGCTTGTCTGTTTCCATCCGGACATGCCGTTGACCAGCGCGACACAGGTCTTGGAAATGAGTAAATTCAGTGCAGATTTCTTTGCCATGGATCAAAATTAAGCTTCTGTAAACAAAAGGTTGCTAAATTATTAAGCAACGGACTTCTTCTGCTTGATAATCGCAGGTCAGAGGATTATAGTTCTACGTTCGCCGAGTTAAAGGACAACTTGCGGGGCGATTAACAAATTCCGCTAAAGCGTCCGGAAGATAGCTTCCGCGACGCTGCCTCCTATTGATGATTTTTAGAAAAATTTTCGGAGTCAGCTCTTATGAACAAGTCTGCAAAAGAATACCTTTTTACTTCGGAGTCCGTATCCGAAGGCCATCCCGATAAAGTCGCCGACCAAATTTCGGACGCCATTCTCGACGCTATCCTGGAACAGGATCCGACAGCTCGAGTTGCCGCTGAGACTCTGTGCACAACCGGCACCGTCATGCTCGCCGGCGAAATTTCGACCACAGCCAATGTGGATTACACCAAGATCGTTCGCGACACATTGAAGCGCATCGGTTACGACGACAGCAGCTACGGTATTGACCATAAAGGCTGTGCAGTCTTGGTTGCTTATGATAAACAGTCCCCCGACATCGCTCAGGGCGTCGATAAAGCTCAGGACGATCCGCTTGAAAAAGGCGCCGGTGACCAGGGTCTGATGTTCGGCTACGCCTGTGACGAAACGGACGCGCTGATGCCTGCTCCTATCTATTACGCTCACCGTCTGGTTGAACAGCAGTCTTTGATGAGAAGAACCGGCGAGATGCCTTACCTTCGCCCGGACGCCAAGAGCCAGGTGACGATGCGTTACGTGGACGGCCGCCCTGTTTCAGTCGAGACAGTCGTTCTTTCTACTCAGCACGCTCCTGAAATGAGTGAAGGCGACAAGATGAAGCCTGAATTCGTTCAGGCTGTGATCGATAAGATCGTTCGCCCCGTGTTCCCGCCCGAAATGCTGAAGGACACGAAGTTCTTGATTAACCCGACCGGACGCTTTGTTGTCGGCGGACCTCAGGGTGACTGCGGTCTGACCGGCCGTAAGATCATTGTGGACACCTACGGCGGAGCCTGCCCTCACGGCGGCGGTGCCTTCTCCGGTAAGGATCCTACAAAGGTGGACCGCTCTGCGGCTTATGCCTGCCGCTATGTGGCTAAGAACATCGTTGCCGCCGGTCTGGCAAGACAGTGCCAGATCCAGGTTGCATACGCCATCGGTGTTGCCAACCCTGTGAACATCACGGTTTACACCGAGGGCACCGGCGTCATTCCGGATGAAAAGATCGCCGAACTGGTTAGAGAACATTTTGATCTGAGACCTGCCGGCATTATCAAGATGCTTGATCTGCAGCGTCCGATCTACTCTAAGACCGCCGCTTACGGTCACTTCGGAAGAGAGGAACCGGAGTTCACCTGGGAGCGTACGGATAAAGCCCAAGCGCTTCGGAAAGCGGCCGGTTTAGCCTAATTTCTCCCTCAAATCAGTCCCCGGAGTTACGCTCGCGGGGACATTTTTTTATAAGATAATTTGTTTGACCTCTAGCAGAAAAGGAATCAAGATGACAGTACGTGTTTTAACCGGTGTGACGCCCAGCGGCACACTTCATCTGGGAAATTATGTCGGCGCTATTCGTCCGGCGATCCAGAAAAGCCGGGCTGAAGGTACGGAAAGTTTTTACTTCTTGTCTGACTATCATGCTTTGATTAAGACAAGTGATCCGGATCGCGTTGAAAAAAGCCGTATCCAGATTGCTGCGACTTGGCTGGCCTGCGGATTGGATCCGAAACGCGTGCACTTTTATCGTCAGAGTGATCTTCCTGAGACGCTGGAGCTCAATTGGATTTTGAATTGTGTGACGTCCAAGGGGCTGATGAACCGAGCTCATGCTTATAAAGCTAAGGTCGAAGCCAACGAAGCCGCAGGCGAAGATCCGGACAACAACGTGACCATGGGTCTGTTTTGCTATCCGATCCTGATGGCTGCGGATATCTTGATATTCAAGGCCAATTTTATTCCGGTCGGCCGTGATCAGATCCAGCACATTGAAATGTGCCGAGACATCGCGACACGATTCAATCAGATGTACGGAAACGGAGAGGAGATTTTCCCGCTGCCCGAAGCGCTGATTGACGAAGACACCGCCATCCTTCCGGGCTTAGACGGCCGCAAGATGAGTAAGAGCTATGACAACGTAATTCCTCTCTTTGAAGGCGGAGAAAAAGCCCTGCGTGAAGCAATTATGAAGATCGTGACGGACTCGAAGCTTCCGGGAGGGCCTAAAGATCCGGATTCGACGTCTCTTACTGCTCTTTACGATGCGTTTGCAACACATGAAGAGCGAAACGAATTCCGCAGGAAGCTGCAGGAAGGTCTCGGCTGGGGCGAAGCCAAAGTGATCGTTTTCGAAAAAATTAATTCCGAAATCGGTCCGATGCGTGAGCGCTATGAAGCCTACATGCAGGAGCCGGAAAAAGTAGAGGCGATCCTTCGCGAAGGCGTTGAAAGAATTCGTCCGATGGCTCGTGCGCTTGTGGACCGGTGCCGCAATGCTGTGGGCTTAAGGGCCTTTAAACCGCTGCAGGCGAAGAAGGCTGCTGTAAAGGCTAAGAAGAGCAAAGCCTCTCTGAAACAGTACAGAGAAAAGGACGGACTCTTTTACTTCAAGCTCGTCAATGGTCAGGGAAAGACTCTGCTGACCGCCGGCGGTCTTCCATCCGGTAAAGAGGTCGGCGCCCATCTCCAGAGCTTTAAGGCTTCCGGCCTCGGAGCACTGAAGGGCATTTTCTGTCAGCTTGACGCAGAGGCTACCGAGGCTGAGGTTCAGTCAGCCCTTGACGAACTGACCCAGGAATAACCGTTAGAAGCGGCTGAAGCCCGAATCAGAGATGACAGCATTGAGTTTGGCGTCAAAGGTCTGGGCTTCAAAATCTAAACCGCAAAATTCGGAGAAACAGATACCTACGGTAAACGGTTTCTCCGCGCAGGCAGCCAGATAGCGGTCATAGTAGCCGGCTCCGTAACCGAGCCGGTAACCTTGTTTATTTAGGGCTACGCAAGGGACGAGGAGGAGCGGAGGTTCGGAAAAAAGATCCGATGTGGGTTCCGGCACGCTGAAGCGGCCGATCTTCAGAGGCTTCGCAGGATCCCAAAATGCAAAGCGCATCGTTTTGCCCTCTGTCACAGGGAGGAATACCTGACGAGCCGCGCCGGCGCGAAGCCAATTTTTTAATACCTCAGAGATGTCCGGTTCGGAGCCGATAGGGAGAAAGGCGCCGATTGTCTGAACTTTCACAGAATCTAAGAAATCACTGAGGAAGCTGCACAAAGCGTGATTGAGTTCCCCGCGTTTTGCCGTACTTAAGGCATTTCTCTCTTTTAATACTCGGGCACGTTCACTTTTTTTGTCCATACTATGATCGATCCTGCGGTATCTAGGAACTAAGTTATGTCTCTCAAGAAATACATTGTAGGCGGTTGGGTCAGAGACAAGCTGCTCACCGAGCTTGGACACCCCATACAGAGCAACGACAAAGACTGGGTTGTCACAGGGGCAACGCCGGAAGAGATGCTTCGATTAAATTTTGTTCCCGTCGGTAATGATTTTCCGGTGTTTCTGCATCCGAAGACACACGAAGAATACGCTCTTGCGAGGACCGAACGAAAAAGCGGGCACGGGTATAAAGGCTTTACTTTTTTTGCCGATCCTTCCGTTACGCTGGAGCAGGATCTCTTGCGGCGCGACCTTACCGTCAACGCAATGGCGATGGATGAAGAGGGACACCTTATTGATCCCTACGGCGGTTTCGAAGACTTGAAAAAAGGAGTCCTGCGGCATGTGAGCGCTGCCTTTGAAGAGGATCCTTTGCGGGTTTTGAGGGTGAGCCGCTTCCGTGCGAAGCTGCCATGGTTCCGTATTGCAGAAGAAACCAAGGCGATGCTGAAGCGCATGGTAGAAAGCGGCGAGGTGGATGCTTTAGTCCCCGAGCGCGTCACTGCCGAGATTCGTAAGGCGTTAAAGGAAGCGAAGCCCTCGATTTTCTTTGACGAACTCGAGACGAACGGTTTTATGGGCCGCGTCTATCCCGAATGGAAGCAAACGGAGCTTTCCCGCAGCCTGCTTGACGGCCTTTCATCCGGCTTTACGGAAGAAGAAAAATTTGCGGCATCTGTCGCTTCCGTCGATCCAAATAAACTTCCGGCCCTATTGGAGGCACTCCGAATGCCTAAGAAGCTGACGGAGTTTGCATTACTTTTTTCGGAAAGTCTGCGAGACGGTTTTGAGTGCGCCTCTGACGGGAAAGGAGTGCTTTCCGTTCTTCGTCGTAAGGATGCGCTGCGGCGCCCGGAGCGGTTTGCTCAGCTTTTGCGCCTGTTGAAGGAAGCGCATCATATTGATTCTGAGAAAAAATGGCTGATATCAGCCGAGGCGGTCCGATCTTTGGACTTTAGATCGATTTCTGCAGCAGCGCCGGATAAATCTCGAGTACCGGAGCTGATAGAAGAAGCATCCGTCCGAGCGATTGATAAGGCATTAGATAAATTTGCCGATCAGCATTAACACGACGGCAATGAGAATGGTACTGGCTAACGGAATTTGAATCGGATGGCCGAAGACCTTGAAGTTAAGATCGCCGGGCAGCCGCCCGATTCCAAGCTTTTGGAGCCATGGAATCGCAGAGGTGAGGACGCAGAGTCCGATGAAAATAGTCAATATCCAACGCATGGAAAGATTTTGACACAGAAATAGGAAATAAAGGGAGTTCAGAGTGAATTCGGATCCGTTGCTTATTTCAGGGAAATATTGGAAGATCAGCCTGAATCGCTATGAAACGAAGGCTCGTATCGGTGCGTATCAGCACGAGAGGCTTCTGCCTCAAAGGTTAAGATTGAACGTCTCCGTATATGTAGAGAAAGGGGCGGCGCCGGTTAGTGAACTCTCGGAAGTGTTTAACTACGACAGAGTCATTGAAGCTATCGAAGCGGTTGTTCAGGAAGGCCACATTGATCTGCAGGAAACCCTGCTTGAGAGAACGGCCGAGCGGCTGCTGAAATATCCGGAAGTGGCCGCAGTTCAGATCGGCAGTGAGAAACCCGATGCATATTCAAAAGCCGAATCCATCGGCGTTGAAGCATTTTTTAGTAAAGACAAGGAAAGGATTAAGACTGAATAATGGAACCCGTCAAAATCGAAGAGCTTAAAGATCAAACGGAACAAAACATTTCAACTGCGGAAGAGAGCGCTTCAGAGGCACCTTCCGAGGAGAAGAAAGAGCGTTTATCGTTTGAAAACAGAAAACTCGAGAAGCGCTTGGTCAGACTTTGCGCCCAGGCGATTACGGATTTCAATCTGATTGAAGACGGAGACAAGGTGATGGTGTGTGTCTCCGGAGGAAAGGACAGCTATGCACTGCTTGATGCGCTCGTGCGTCTGCAGGGACGTGCCCCGATCCGCTTCGAGCTGCTGGCATTTTGTCTGAACCAGCATCTTCCCGACTTTCCTTTGGACCGACTTATTGCGCACCTGGAGAAGATCGGCGTTCCGTATCACATTGAGGATCAGGACACTTTTTCCATCGTGAAGTCGAAGTATTCGGATAATCGAAATCTCTGCTCGCTTTGCTCGCGTTTGAGAAGAGGCATTATCTATCGTGTGGCAAGAGAGCAGAAGTGCACGAAGATTGCGCTGGGACACCATTTGGACGATGTTGTCAGCACGCTGATGCTGAACATGTTTTATGGCGGACGCCTTAAGTCCATGCCTCCCAAGCTGTTAAGCGACGCAAAGGAGCATATTGTGATTCGTCCGCTCGTGTACCTGCGCGAGAAAGATTTGGCTCGCTGGTGCCGCATCAAAGGCTACGATGTCATTCCCAAATTATGCGGAGCCGATGACGTCTGCCGACGTGAAATGAAAGAAATTATCCAAAGGATGGATCGAGAGACGCCGGGACGAGTGGAGAACATTTTCCGCAGTTTGACCCGAGTTGCTCCGTCGCATCTGCTGGATCAGTCATTATTTGATTTTAAGGGCCTGGAAAAAGAACGCATCACTCCTGAAACTTCGGAGGAGGTTTAGCGCGGAGATCCGTGTTTTCGAGCGGTCCCGCATGGCTTTAGAGCCGTTTTGGTTTGGTATGATACCGTGTTGAGGGTGAGTGCCCGAACCCTTATAAAGATCAAATACATAGCGTAAGGGCAATAGGTTTTAGCAAGAGGTATAGATGAGAGCTCGTTCTATCAAAATTATCGATTTGTCAGTACATACAGTTGCCACAATTCCACTGGGAACTTCTGTTTTGGATTGTTCTAAAGCCATGCGAGCTCTTCATGTAGGAAGTCTGGTTGTCATCAATGACGACAGACAGCCGGTCGGAATGATCACTGACCGTGATATTTGCATTGAAGTCGTGGCATTAGAGAAAGATCCGAAAGGATTAAAAGTTGAAGATGTCATGTCTGCGCCCGTTTGCACCGCAAGCGCCGACGAAACCGTCGTCGATGCTTTAGCAAGAATGCGCGAGCAGGGCATTCGCAGACTGCCGTGGGTGAACCAGGAGATGAGGAGATAAGTTTTATCGGTAAATATTATTTATCGAAGAAATTTCCGAGCAGCTCGACAGCATTGTTCGCGCCATCAAGTCCTCCAAGACCCGTGAACAGTCTGTGAGACCCTAAGAAGGAACTGAGGGATGGAGAAACTTGAAATTCAGTCTCCGGCATTTGCGACGGGGGCACCGATCCCGAAAGAATATACTCAGCAGGGGAGCGACATGTCTCCTCCGCTGGAGATCACCAATATCCCCAAAGGCACGCAGTCTCTAGTGCTGGTGTGTGTTGATCCGGATGCGCCGGATCCTGAGGCTCCTAAGCTGACCTTTGTTCACTGGGTCGCCTATAACCTCCCGGCTCAGGATCTTTCCATTCCGGAAGGCGCTGATCTCGAGAACCTTTTTCCCGGCTCCTGCGAGGGCGTAAACGGCAGAGGCACCGTGGGCTACATCGGACCGAAGCCTCCGATCGGAACTCACCGTTACTTCTTCAAGGTGTTTGCGGTTGATACGGTCCTGAGCTTTAACGAACCGCCTGAGCTTAAGGATGTGTTTAACGCCATTGACGGGCGTGTCGTTCAGATGGCCGAGACCATGGGAACCTACAAACTTCAGTTCTAGACGTTCCGTCTTCAGAAAAACCAAAAGGCCGCGACTGCGGCCTTTGGTGTCTCTACACCGCTTTAAGCGGCGCCGGATTTATTTTGATTTTTTCTTTGTTTCAGTATTCTTTTCGGCGAGATGAGTACTCAGCTGAAGAAGAATGTCGCTGTGTTCGCCCTTTTCATAGATCGTGTTGGCGCGGCCTAAGATCAGCGGGTCAATCGCGCCGATAGCATTCATATCTTTGCCGGTGTAGGGCAGAGACTGAAGAACATAACGCATGGCGTTCAGGCGGGCGCGTTTCTTGTCGTCGCTCTTAATGACGGTCCAGGGGGCGGCCACGGTATCCGTATTAAGGAACATGGCTTCTTTAGCCTTGGTGTAGTCATCCCATTTGTCGAGAGAGGCCATATCGATCGGAGAAAGTTTCCAGCGCTTGAGCGGATGAACCTGACGCTCTTTGAAGCGTCTTCTCTGTTCCTTGCGACTGACGGAGAACCAGAACTTGATCAGGTAGATTCTGCTGCGGGCCAGAAAGCGCTCGAATTCAGGGCACTCGCGCATGAATTCGAGATACTGGTCATCAGTGCAGAAACCCATGACGCGTTCGACACCGGCACGGTTATACCAGGAGCGGTCAAACAATACGATTTCACCGGCAGTCGGCAGATGTTTTACGTAACGCTGGAAGTACCATTCACCGAGCTCACGCTGAGTCGGTTTTTCCAAAGCAACGACGCGTGCTCCGCGGGGATTGAGATGCTCCATGAAGCGACGGATGGTGCCGCCCTTTCCGGCTGCGTCGCGGCCTTCGAACAGAATAACGACTTTCTGTCCAGTCTCCTTGACCCAGTTCTGAAGTTTCAGAAGCTCGACCTGAAGAAGATATTTTTCTTTTTCGTAGATCTTGCGGCTCATGCGGTTCTTGTAGGGATAACCGCCGTGCTTCCAGTCTTCGTTTAATTCGTTTTCATTAACTTCGGTCTTCTTGCTGGCGCCTTCTTTTAATTTTTCACGCTGCACCAAAGCCTTCAGGATGGCTTTGCGGTCAGCCGGGGCCTCGCCCTCGAGAATGGAGATCAAAGCCTGCATCTCATGCTCGTTGGCAGCGGCGAAAGTTTGATTGGAGACGTACTCTTCGGCTTCCTTTTCAGAAGTGACCGGAGAGGAGGTAATAGATTCCACTGCGGTGTGGAACGGATCCTCTTCTTTTGAGGCGGCTACGTCGGACTCGGAGACGGTGCTGACTTCTACCTTCTCATCGACCAGTTCGCTGTGATCTTTCTGTTTTTTGCTGTTTGACACGTTAGTACTCACGATTGGGTAAATTATTAATCCATAGTCGTTAGTGAATTCTTCTTGCTGACTATGTAGTTGTAAATGATTTTTTTGGGAAAGCGGGAAATTTTACTTGCGATTGCCGACAACTGTCCAGCCGGAAGGAGCGGGATTAACTCGTCAATCCATTGTTTATCTTCTTCTTTTAACGTCTCCTCCGCTGAGGTTGAAGCCGCGTCGACGACTATGACGTATTCTCCCTTAGGAGGATTGCGGGATAGCCATTCGCGTAAATCAGGAGCGTAGAGGCTGTCGATTTGTTCGAATTTTTTCGTGAGTTCTCGGGCAATTGTGATTTTTCGATCTGCCGGGACGGATTCGCTTAGTTCATCAATTAATTTCTCTAAGCGATGGGGCGCTTCGTACAGAATAAAAGTGCGGCCGCTGTTTATTAACTTTTGAAGTTCACCTGCGCGCTCCTTTTTTCCGCCGTTTAAAAAGCCGTGGAATGTAAAGCCCTCCGGCGCCATTCCCGCCGCAGAGACTGCGGTTACTGAAGCGCTGGCGCCGGGGATCGGAATGACGCGATAACCTTGTCCTCTGACTTGGGCGACGACTTTTGTTCCGGGGTCGGAAACCGCAGGCGTTCCGGCGTCCGTGACGAGCGCAACCCGCTTGCCTTCGGCCAAATAAGTTAAAACCTTTTCTGCACCCTTGTGCTCGTTATGCTGATGGACAGGGAACAAGTGCGACTCTATATTAAACTTCTCCAAAAGTTTTCTTGTTTCCCGGGTGTCTTCAGCGGCAATACAGTCTGCCTTGCTGAGGACCAAAAGCGCTCTGAGGGTAATATCGCCGAGATTTCCGATCGGAAGACCCACGACGTAAAGTGCGGGGGCAGGCAGATCCTGAGAGGGGAGCGAGATGCTTTGGAACAGTTCATTATTGTCGTAGAGGAATTTTCGGGAGTCCATCTTGACCTCGTTGGTAAACAGAATTTTGTGTCGCGTATCTCTGAGCCTTATTACGGCAGCTGCAGTAACGACTGCTGCGGCTCAGCAATCCGAGATCGGACCGACAACGGATGCGCAGGTTCAATCGCAGAACAAAACTAAAATCGCTCTGATTGTATCCCCTAAAGGATCCGTTCTGTCCGAAGCCGCGGCTCCTATTCAGCAGGGAATCCTCGCGGCCAGCCGCGAGGCGACGGCCTCGGGTGCCTGTGAGTTGGTTCAGTATGAACTGAGCAATCCGCAGGATGCCGGTGCGGTATTAAAGAAAGCAGCCGACGACGGGGCAGTACTGGCCATCGGACCTGTTTCGCGAGACGCCGTACAGACGATATCGGAAATGCCCTATCTTCCGCTGCCGGTCGTAGCAATCAATCGTCCGTCCGGAGAAACGGCGCCGGAATTATTTTTAAGTATCGATATTTCTGCAGAGAGCGAAGTCGAGCAGCTTGCGAAGATTGCAGTGGAAAACACCGCTCAAAAGGCAGATCTGGCAGCGAATAATTTTGTAATCCTTACGACTCAGGATCCGTATGACGAGCGTCTGGCAAGAGCCATGGAAGCCGCTTTGGTGAAAGCCGGGGCCGGTGCAGAAAGACGTCATATTTCCTCCGATCAGATTGCCTACCTTCGTCAGGAAATGCGAGGAAAGGCCTTCAGAGGCGCTTTTTTTGCCATGAATGCTCAAAATGCCAGCCTGCTTCGTCCGTATTTGCCGCCTGAGCTTCCGGTTTTCGGGACAAGTTACAGCAATCCGATGCATCAGAAAGACTCCATGCTGGCCAAAACTCAGTCCAACGATTTGAACGGAATGATCACGTTAGAGATTCCGGCCGAGGAGAACACAAGCACTTTGGTAGCTCAGTACAAGGGAGAAAGAGAGAATTTATCTCTGGAAGAGCTGCAAATGTTTTCTGTCGGAGTAGATGCCTGGACCTTAGGTACCAAGTGGATTGACTGGGCACGACGCATTGAAGTTCCCGATGGACTGACCGGACGTCTGAGCTTCGATAAAGACAGCGGAAGCAAAGTGAAGCGAGAGCTTGTAAAAACGGTCGTTAGCCCAAATAAGACAGGGAAGGCCTCTGAAGAGGATTTAGTTCAGTTTACGGAAAGCGCGGAAGAGGCCGGCTTATGAGTTTTGTGACGATGATGGAAGGCCATCTGGCCTGGGGCGATAAGCCGCTTCTCGATAACGCCGACCTTACGGTCGAAGCAGGTCAGAGAATCGGTTTGATCGGCCGCAACGGTACCGGCAAGAGCTCTTTACTTAAAGTTCTTGCGGGTATTGAAAAACTCGACGGCGGGGAGCTGCATACACAGAACGGCCTGCATGCTGTCTATGTAGAACAGGAGCCTTACTTTCCGGAAGCACCGACCGTCATGGACTCTTTGGTGCTTAGAGGGAAGCTGGATGAACTGCCGGACGAAAAAATGCGCTGGCAGATTCAAAGCCGCTTGTCGGAGTTTCTTCATAAGTTCGACCTGGATGAAAACCTTGACTTGAAGAAGGCTTCCGGCGGCGAAAAGAAAAAAGCAGCCCTGGCACTTGCTTTCGCCTTAGATGCAGATCTCCTTTTGCTGGACGAGCCGACAAACCATTTGGACATTGACGCGATTCGTCAGCTTGAAAATATCATCCTGCTTATTGTTGGAATCCTGGTATTCGTCGATCATGATGAGCTGGTAATACGCCTGTAATTCTTTTGCCAGCGCAGAGGGCTGAATTGTTCCTTCCGGCGAGAGTTCTGCCAGAAGTTCCAGCGCCATCCGCTCTGCATCGTCAAACGCCAGGGCATTTTGCTGCACTTTTTGCTGCCAAATCTCTGCCGTCAGCTGTTCTTCCAGTTCCAACAGCAGCGGCATCAGCTGTGCGTGCTGTACCAGGTCGCCTGCCTCATAAGGGTACACTGCCTCAAGAAGTGCAGCGATTTCCTTTTCCAGTGCAGTGTACTGCTCCCGCAGCTTTTTGACACGTTCGAACGCCTCCAGGTCTGTCATTGCCTTTTTCTTACGTGGAAAATTACCCCGGTTCTGGTTTTTTTCCTGGATGGGCGCAAGAATCTTTTCCGCATCCGGTTCCTGCTGACGCAGCATTTGCAGCACCTTTTCCAGGCAGCGAACATCTGTCTCGACCCAGGGCAGGACATTGTTGTCCGGCACGGAATCGTACACAACAGCCGCCAGGTCTGCCGCCTCGTTTGCCAGGCGCACGGCAGTCTCGGCACGCTGTTCCAGCTGTGCCAGAAACGCCCTATGGTATGCAGAATCGGACAGCGGCTGGTTCAGTTCCTCCAGCACCTGTTTTGTCCACTGCTCCCG
>OGJK01002940.1_pt1 | contig 12287 bp, 10 predicted proteins | sample 1571961 | NCBI WGS metagenome assembly OGJK01 (sample SAMEA2582120, study PRJEB24529) | metagenome | biome: Human gut stool | place: China | collected 2011 | reverse complement strand
GGGTGCAAAAGTACGCGATTTACCAATACAAGGCAAATATATAAGGAAGTTTTTTAAATAAAAATATAAATTTATATGTAAAGGGCTGAGGGAGAGACCGGTTTTAAAACAGGATTATGGGGAACGGAAAGGAAAAGAAGGAAAATGACACATTATTATATTATATAAAGGGGAAGTTTTCCGGAGAGGACGGAAAGGATATGTGCTACGAAAGGGAGGAGAACGAGTGTTTTGGGGTGGAATTGCGGAGAAAAATAGGGAATTGGAGGAAAATTGGAGGGGATGAAACTGGAATTGGACAGGGACTGAATGGAGAGTGAACGGGAATCAGATGGGAGTCAAACAGGGATTAAACTGAAAAGTCGGTGGGAATCAGACGAGGATTGGACGGAAATTAAAACAGGAATCAGACGGGGATTGAATGGAAATTGAGCAGGAGCCAAACAGTAATCAGACAAGGATCAAACAAGAATCAGACGGGAATTGAACGGAATCCTGCGTTAACATTGTTAATGCGGTTGGGGAAACATTTATTTCAGGGATGGAAATAACAAGGCTTTTGCTTCGAAAAGACTTGTTATTTGGAGACAAAAGCCTTGATTTAACATCCTGTTAAATCAGGTAATAGGAAGAGAAGAAACGAAAGGAAGAAAAAGATTGAAGATGAAGACAATAGAGAGACAAGGGAATGTTTTCCGGGAAAAGGGATAAGTGGCGGACCGAAAAGGATAGTTACGATTGAAGTAAGTATAGTTGCGATCAAAGCAGATATGGGTGCAATCAGAGCAGGTATAGGTGCAATTAAAGCAAGTGCCAATGCAATTCGGAAGAACACATTTGCGATCCGTAAAGCCTAGTTATACAATATTTTCACAAGCAAAATTTGGGATGGAAACGGGAGAAGCCTACCTTTTAAACCAAAGGCTCGTTGGTTTAAAACCAAGGAAGCGTTGATTTTAGAGGTAAAGGGTCTTGGTTTTAAAAGTAAAAGGATGGCCGTATAAGGAGGCTATAGGGGCGTTTTTCAGAAAATTGAGAAATGATCAGAGAAAAAGGGAGAATAAGGAAATATACCGATTTAAGAAAAGACGAAGTTGAAAATTAACGGTAATTGAACCACAGATTAAAGTAAGTCGTTACTATTCTTATCCTCCTCCCCTTCCATTTATAAGAATAGAATAAAAATAGTAACGACACTAACAATTTCTATTGAAAGCCCTTCTTACAAATAACCGGCATAAGAGGGCAACAGTAAATTTGTATAATCCGTAGTGAACTATTTACGACTCCTTCACCAACTGCCCCATAGCCCATACCGCCTTGACGTTTAGATCACGATCCAGGATCAGAATATCCGCATCTTTATCCTTCTGGAGAGATCCTTTACGGTCATAAACTCCCATAATACGGGCAGGAGTCTCAGAAGCCATACGTATGGCATCTGCCAGAGGAATATCAGCCTTCACCATCGTACGCACCAACTGATCCATGGTAGCAATACTACCTGCCAAGGCCGAACGGTCGGCAAGCTTGCACACACCGTCTTCTATAATAATACGGGGATCGTCAATTGCCTTGCCTTCAGCAGCCGCATATGAAAGTGCGTCGGTCACCAGGCAAGTATGCTCCACTCCCTTCAGCTTATAAGCCAGTTTCAAAATAGTGGAAGGCAAATGAATGCCGTCAGCAATCAGCTCGATAGTCATGCCATCGGTCAGGTAGACACTCTCAACCGTTCCCTCGTATTTATATTCGCGACGCTTATGAAAGCCCGGCATTGCATTGTAGAAGTGCGCAGCATGTGTAAATCCTGCCTCGTATGCTTCCTTTATGCCATCATATTCGGCTTCCGTATGCGAAACAGCTCCTACAATTCCCTTCGACTTCAGATAACGTGCAAAGTCAAGTGCTCCGGGCAGTTCGGGAGAGGCATCCCAACGCTTGATGCAATCGGTGCTTTCAAGCAAAGAGGTGTATTCTGCCACATCGACTTCTTTCACTTGGTTTGCAAACTGTTCTCCCGCCATCTTACGGTTCAGGTAAGGGCCTTCCACATGCAAGCCGAGTATCGGGCTATCGGGTTCGGCCATCAGTTTTTCGCATATATCTACAGCTTTGCGTATTTCGGAGAACGGAGAAGAAGAAAGTGTCGGGAAAAAGCTGGTGGCACCGTGCTTCATGTGTGCAGCTATCGCCGTACGGAAAGCCTCTTCGGTACATTCTGTAAAATCGTGTCCTCCCCCACCATGGGCATGCATACAAACAAAGCCGGGAACAATATACATTCCTCTGGCATCCACCAGATTGGCACCGATCAGCGCCAGATCGCAATTAGTTACTTCCAGAATTTTTCCATCTCTCATCAACACAGAACCTTCGTTCAACCAACCTTGCGGAGTAAATATGCGTCCATTGATAATTTGAGTCAACATGATAAATTATAGTATTAGAGATTCATACTCGTGTTATTTTTGTTTATTGGAAACAAAATTAGACACTTCTGTTGAGATAGAAAAATAAAATAGCTTTTCTTTTCAGTTTTATTTCAGAAATAAGCCTTTTCTTTGCAGGTAGAAATAAAAAGCCCTATGAAAATATTAATAATCGAAGACGAACCCTCACTGAGGGAACTTATCCAGCGTTCGCTCGAAAAAGAACGCTATGTAGTGGAAGCTGCCGCAGACTTCCAGTCGGGATTACGCAAGATAGAGGACTACGATTACGACTGTGTCTTGCTGGACATTATGTTGCCTGACGGCAATGGGCTGAACCTGCTGGAGCAACTGAAAAAGATGCGTAAACGGGAAAACGTAATTATCATCTCGGCCAAAGACTCCCTGGACGATAAAGTACTGGGACTGGAACTGGGTGCCGACGACTATCTGCCCAAACCCTTTCACCTGGCCGAATTAAATGCCCGCATCAAAAGTGTGATCCGACGCCAGCGACGCGACGGAGAAATGGACATACGCCTGGCCAACATACGTATTGTTCCCGATACATTCCAGGTATTCGTAGATGACAAGGAAATAGAATTAAACCGCAAAGAGTATGATATCCTTCTCTACTTTGCCAACCGTCCCGGACGACTGGTAAACAAAAACACGCTTGCCGAATCGGTGTGGGGAGATCATATCGACCAGGTAGACAATTTTGATTTCATCTATGCGCAAATCAAGAACCTGAGAAAGAAACTCAAAGATGCCGGTGCCTTGGCAGAACTGAAGGCTGTATATGGATTCGGCTACAAAATGACTGTTGAATAAAAAAAGACCCTACCTCCATGAAGTTGATATACCGCATTATCATCCGCATCGCACTCATGCTGACAGTTGTTCTCGGGGCATGGGCTGTATTTTTCTATATAGCCGTAATAGATGAAGTGAACGACGAAGTAGACGACTCTCTGGAGGATTACTCGGAAACCATCATTATCCGTGCCCTGGCCGGAGAAGAACTGCCCTCGAAAAACAATGGGTCGAACAATCAATACTATCTTAGAAAAGTAAGCAAAGAGTATGCCGACGAACGCGAAGATATCTGCTACAAAGACTCCATGGTCTATATTGTGGAGAAGGAAGAGACTGAACCGGCACGCATACTGACCACCTTATTCAAAGATGACGAAGGACAATATTACGAGCTTACCGTATCGACACCGACGATCGAGAAGGACGACCTGAAAGACGCCATGCTGGGATGGATTATTTTTCTGTACATCGTCCTGCTGCTCACCATCCTGATTGTCTGCATCTGGATATTTCACCGCAGCATGAAGCCACTTTACAACCTGCTGCGCTGGCTGGATGCCTACAGGATAGGCCGTCCCAATCGCCCTTTGAAGAATGAAACGCAAATTACGGAGTTCAGGAAGCTGAACGAGGCAGCCATCCGCAACGCGGAACGAAGCGAGCACATCTTTGAACAACAAAAGCAATTCATCGGCAATGCTTCACACGAAATGCAAACACCGTTGGCCATCTGTCGGAATCGCCTGGAAATGCTGATGGAAGACGACTCCTTGTCTGAAGCACAGTTGGAAGAGCTGATAAAAACGCACCAGACCCTGGAGCATATCACCAAGCTCAATAAATCGCTGCTGTTACTGTCCAAAATAGATAACGGACAATTCTCCGATACCCGAACGGTGGAGTTCAACAGCATGCTCAAGCGATATATAGAAGATTATAAAGAAGTATACGGCTATCGGGAAATTGAGCAGACGCTGGATGAACAGGGAATATTCCGGGCGGAGATGAATGAATCGCTGGCAGTAGCCCTGATAACGAACCTGCTCAAAAATGCGTTTGTACACAACGTAGACGGTGGGCATATCCGGATTGAAATAACCGGTCATAGCATGACCTTCAGGAATAGCGGCTCAGGCCGCCCCCTGGATGCGACCCATATCTTTGAACGATTCTATCAGGGAAGCAAAAAGGAAGGTTCGACCGGACTGGGACTTGCCATAGCCGACTCCATCTGCAAATTACAGCATCTCACACTCAGGTATTATTTTGAGAAAGATGAACACTGTTTCGAATTGCGGAAGAACAATTTCACCACAGATTACGCAGATTAACACAGAACGAATTTAATCCACTGAGAACCGGCGACATTCATCTGCGCAAACACGTGTAATCTGTGGTGGATACGACTCCCCGGCACACCTGCCTGTACAAATCATTTTCATACCTGTTGCGAGAAGGACTTCCCGCTCAGCGTTAAATATTGTGTAAATATACAGTATAAGTCCAACCGGATGAACAAGAGTAATCAAACTTTTATTTAGAAAAAAGTATCAAAATGGAGAGAATTCCCAATTCTTTTCAGAATCGACCTTCATCTTTGCATTATAAATTAATTGCTAAAAATAAAAACCAATAAAAAAAAGACGATTATGAAAAAGTTACTTCTTTTATTCGTATGCCTGTTCACTCTGCAAACCATCGCAAGAGCGGACGATGATAAACCGATTCAAGTAAGCCAGATGCCGCAGAAGGCACAGCAGTTCATCAAACAACACTTTGCCGGCAGCAACATTGCCATGGCCAAGGTTGAAAGCGATTTCTTACAGAAAAGCTACGATGTCATCTTCACCGACGGCAACAAAGTAGAGTTCGACAAGAAAGGAAACTGGACTGAAGTAAATTGCAAATTCAGTGTAGTGCCACAGGGCATAATACCCGCTCCTATCCAGAAGTACGTAACCACCAACTATGCGGATGCGAAGATTCTGAAAATAGAACGTGATAAAACAGATTACGAAGTGAAACTGTCCAACGGATGGGAACTAAAATTCGACTCTAAATTTAACTTAATCGATATCGATAACTGATGTTACGCACATATACGGGTATAATTCCGCTTTATTACAATATGCGCATAACATGAATTGACAACTAAAAAAAGTATAGTAGAAATGAAACTGAAAATGTATTTTCTTCTTTTGGCACTGGGTGCCCTGGGATTACAAAGCTGTGATAACGATGATGATGATGATCTGTCTTATGTACCGGCAGAACTGAAAAACGCATTCACCGCAAAGTACCCGACAGTCAGCAATGAAAAGTGGGAAACAAAAGGTAACTATTATGTGGCTGACTTCCGCCATCAAAACTATGAAACCTCTGCTTGGTTTACTCCGGACGGAACATGGCAAATGACAGAAACTGACATTCCATATCAGGCTCTGCCCTCAGCGGTAAAAAGTGCTTTTGAAAGCAGTGAATATGCAAAATGGAAAATAGATGATGTAGATATGCTGGAACGTCTGGATATGGAAACCGTATATGTCATCGAAGTAGAATCCGGCAAACAAGAGTTCGACCTGTATTATTCGGCAGAAGGAATCCTTATTAAAAACGTTGCAGACACGGACAATGATTCGGGAAATTACCTTCCGGCGGAAGTCCCCGCAGCCATCGAGAACTTTATAAAAGAGAAGTATCCGAATGCGCGCCTGGCAGAGGTTGAAGTGGAACATGGAATGACAGAAGTCGATATTATCCACAACAATATCAGCAAAGAGGTTGTATTCAACAGCTCCAACCAATGGGCATACACTTCCTGGGACGTACACCGGAATGCACTACCGGTTGAGGTAACCAATGCAATTGCCTCTTCACCACAATATGCCGGATATCACGTAGATGAAGCCGACTTTTTTGAAACTCCCACAGGCGAATACTATCTGGTTGAACTGGAAAAAGGAGAGCTGGAAGTAAAAGTGAAAATCACCACAAAAGGAGAATTCATCCCATAAGTACTAAAACCGTGACAGGTGACCGACCTGACACAATGCATAAAAAGTGTGTCAAAACTCTTTTCACCACGGAGTAACACAGAGTAGCACAGAGTCTTTTAACTAATAATCAATAACTTAAAATCGCCTCTGTGTTATTCTGTGTCCTCTGTGGTGAGTTTTGATTCAGCCTCACTTTTATTGCTTATTTATACCAACCGGTATCTGCCCAACCGGAAGCCTTATACCATCCCGTATCCCGGTAGGACGTATTGGTAGACTCCCTATTCGTCATTGGAATATAGGTGGAAAGCCCTTTCGCCTTTGAGTCCATGGTAAACATGCCGACGTATGCCGAATAGTTGCGCGGAGTCGACTTCCAGTAAACCATTACCTTATCAAAAGCCGCCTTCCATGCATCATAATCGCTGTTACCGGCTGTCAGCTTGTAAATATACTGATCGAGGTCATGATACAACGCCAGGTACCTCCGGTCATAACACATCACCCCTGAAAGATCGAAATCAGTCTTTCCCGTCACATATTTGGGAAGTATCTTTGCTGTGGCAGCTGCCAGATTTTCAAGTTCACTCATTTTTGCGACTCCCACCGAAACCCCACCGGTCCAGTTTTCATTAGTCAGCCCTACCCCGTCGTTATACCTGTTTTCATAGTAGGTATAATAAGCAGAGACAATCTTCATGGTCGGGTTTCCGGCAGTAAACATAGCGGGAACCACATCTTCATAAGGAGCTCCTACACCGGGAATTTCAGTAGGCGAGCTGATCATATAGTCACCGCAGTCACGTAAAGCATAAGCCACTTCCACCGACTCCATGAAACAGGCATCGAAGAGCAAGAAATCAAGCTTTGGAGCCACCTGTAAGGCTTCGTGCAGATCGTCTATATTCATATAATCATTGCCGTCTTGTCCGAACCAGCGCGTTTTGGCCGGCGAGGGTATCCATCCTTCTCCATGCGACCAGAAGCCCATACCGTAACTCTCTGCCTTATAAGTATTGAAAGCGGTTGAAATGACTTTTTTCATAACAGCCACATCCGTTGAGTTCTGTTCCGGATAGTTGGCAACCACTTCTTCCACAACCTGCCCTTTACTGTTTTTACCCAAACGAACCAGACGGGGAGCCGAATAGTCATCGATATAAACCAACAGATTATTAGACGTTGCATCGACCTGCTTCATTCCTTTTATCATTTCTTCCATATCCAGCCGGGCAAATGGAGACAAAGAGTTTTGCGCCATCATATAAATTAAAACCGTACGCGAACCATACGCCGGAAGAGTAGGTTCATCTTCATTCCGGCAAGCGCTGAACAACATGACAAAACTTACAAAAAAAAGAATCATTTTTGATTTCATATCTGTATTGAATTTAAAACCTAAAAAAAAGGATGCTTAAAAGCTCCTCCATCAGGAGCTTTTAAGCATCCCCTTCTTATATAACGTTTAAGTTATTCTTCCGGTTTAGTGAATTTAAAACTTTGGGTATCTATTTTCTCAAGAGCCACCGATTTATTCTTTTTATATTTGCCCAATACCTTTGCAGCCTCCTTTTCAAGTTTCTTCTGATTCTCCGAGAAGTAGATCATGCAAGTACGGTTGGACTGCCCTTTATCAATCTCCAGATAGTTTTTCAGTTGATAGCTGTATATCTCTCTATGCGGCAGAAATCCGTTTTTATCCAACGCCACGCTATCGAGTACCTGAATCTCGGTGTAGTATACCACTGTATCGGTAAATGACGCCGATACTCCAAAAGCATAAACGGGCTTATGTTCTCCTTTTTTCAACGAAAACGCCGAGCACAATGTAAACACTAACGCTACGGCAAACAGTATTTTTACGTATTTCATATTCTGTTATTATTTTAACTTCGCAAAGATAACAAAAAAAAACGCCCATCAAAAGATGAAGCGTTTTTTAAATACTTTTTCGGAAACTGATATATCTTGCTTATCCCAAGTAAGATTTGAGCAATTTACTACGATTACTTTGTCTTAATCTTCTGATTGCTTTTTCCTTAATCTGACGAACACGCTCACGTGTGAGACCAAATTTGTCGCCGATTTCCTCTAATGTCATTTCCTGTTGTCCGATACCGAAAAACATCTGAATGATTTCTTTTTCCCTATCGGTTAACGTAGAAAGAGCTCTATCAATTTCCCTCGCAAGAGACTCATTAACCAGAGAACGGTCTGCCATGGGCGAATCATCGTTCACCAACACATCGAGCAGGCTGTTGTCTTCTCCTTCAACAAAAGGAGCATCCACCGAAATATGACGGCCGGATACTTTCAGCGTATCGGAGATCTTGTCAACCGGAATGTCCAGTTCACCTGCCAGCTCTTCGGGAGACGGACGACGCTCGTTCTCCTGTTCGAACTTAGAGAAGGCCTTGCTGATTTTGTTCAGCGAACCAACCTGGTTCAACGGAAGACGAACGATACGGGATTGCTCTGCCAATGCCTGCAAAATAGACTGGCGAATCCACCATACAGCATAACTGATAAACTTAAAACCACGTGTTTCATCAAACTTCTCGGCAGCTTTGATCAGTCCTAAATTGCCTTCATTAATCAAGTCGGGCAAACTCAAACCTTGGTTCTGGTACTGCTTGGCTACGGATACGACGAAACGAAGATTGGCACGTGTCAGTTTCTCTAATGCTACACGGTCACCCTTACGAATGCGTTGAGCAAGTTCTACCTCTTCTTCCACAGTAATAAGGTCCTCGCGACCGATTTCCTGCAAATACTTGTCAAGAGAAGCGCTCTCTCTGTTAGTGATACTTTTGGTAATCTTTAGTTGTCTCATTCTTATAATACAGATTTGGGTTGCAAAGGTACGACAAATTATTTTGTTACAATAATTTCATCCCAACTTTTTCACCTTATTTATATCTTATCCTATATAACAAAAAGGATGCCGGTATGTATTGTACCGACACCCCCTTTTTCGCTATTGTTAGCTAATATTACAATCTTCTTACCTAACTATCCCTATTTTTTATTCTTGAGTCAAATCAACGGCATACATTGCACGTTTTCCTGACGGGAACATACCGGTGATGAACAAACCTTGCTCAGGAGACTTTCTTGCCTCTTTCATCGCCTTTTCCAAATCGTCCACCGTCTTCATCGGCACTCCGTTGGCTTTCAGAATGATGAAGCCCTTGCGGATACCTGCATCGGCCATCTTGCCATTGGTAACCCCGGTAACTTCCAGACCGTAACCCAGGTTCAACTGCTTCTTCAGCTCGGAAGATACGGGCTTGAAGGCTGCACCCAAGATTTCCATTCCGGCATCCTTCACTACCTTCGTAGTGCCTTGCTCATTCTTCAGCGTGATTTCGAATTCCTTTTCCTTCTTGTCACGAACCACTGTTACCTTCACTTTGTCGCCCGGACGGTGTTTTGCCAGCATTTCCTGCAAATCCGAGAACTTGTGAATCTTCTTGCCGTTCAATGCTATGATTACATCATTTTCCTTCAAGATGCCGGCAGCGGAACCACCTTCAACAACTTCGGCCACATAGATACCCTCTTTCACACCAAGTTCGTCGGCCTTCTTCTTCAGTTCTTCGGTCCAGCGTTCGTCCATCTGCAGGTCTGTGCTCAAATCACTACCCTTGATGCCAAGGAGCGCGCGCTGCACGGTACCAAACTGTTTCAAGTCGGCTACCACCTTTGTCATAATGCTGGTAGGGATGGCAAAACCATAGCCGGAATAAGCACCCGTGGGTGAGTAAAGCATGGCATTGATACCAACCAGCTCGCCTTTGGCATTCACCAACGCACCACCACTATTACCTTGGTTGATGGCAGCATCCGTCTGAATGAAAGACTGGATGTTTGCAGCTTGTCCATTGGAGGCAGAAGAGCCAATGGAACGGGCTTTTGCACTGACGATACCAGCTGTTACGGTAGAGTTCAGGTTGAACGGATTACCTACTGCCAATACCCATTCTCCCACCTTCAACTGGTCGGAGTCACCAACCGGAATTGTCGGAAAGTCATCCCCTTCAATCTTAATCAATGCCAAGTCCGTGCTGGGGTCAGTACCGATGATGCGTCCTTTCAGCTCACGGTCGTCATTCAGTTTCACAGTGATTTCATCAGCACCTTCCACCACGTGATTGTTCGTCACAATATATCCGTCTTTGGAGATGATGACACCCGAACCGAAACCTACACGCGGCTGGGTCTGTATCTGGCGCTGGCGTCCACGACCGTCTCCAAAGAAGAAGTCAAAAATATCCGGCTGTTCTTGTACCGTCTGGGTCTTACTCAACTGAGTGGCACGTATATGCACTACAGCATGGAGCGAACTCTCCGCTGCTTGTGTCAAATCCACTGGCTGGGCATCCGTTGCATGGAAAGCCGCCGGTAGCAGATTATTGGGGTTCTGTTGGAACAACTCGCTGAATGCGGCAGGCTTTTCCTTATTCAGCATCTTATAAGTGGTCAATCCAGCCACTCCAGAGCTCAGGAGCACGATAGCCGCAACTCCAAGGATGTTTTTTGTTGTCTGTTTCATACTATTCTTCCTATTCTTTAAATTGTTAATATTCAAGTTTCGTTTAACATTACGACGTTAAAATAACGACAAAAAACGTTCAGTTATTCCGCTTGTCACTCTTTTTTGTTCTCTTTTAACAGAGGATATTTAGGGCTTAACAGCGGTTAACGGCAAAGACTGACAAATTAGCATTTATGTACGATTGCTGACTGTTAAAGAACTGACAGATAGGGTATAAAAAGACGCATCACCCGTTGCGGCCGAAACGGATGATGCATTTGGGGTAAACAGATGATGCGTTTATACCAAACAGATGATGTGTTCGGGCTGAACGCATCATCTGTTTTTAGAGGGCAGATAGCACCTTAATAATTCAAGTAATCAATGTCCATGTGGTAGCCCCACTGCGGGAAGTAGAGGTTACCTCCCTCCCACTCCACCTCGCCACGCTGGAAGTCGACGGTCTCGCTGCGGGGATACTGCTTTTCGGGCTGTAGCGGCATGCCGTAATCAGTGTTCACAATCATGCGCCAAGAGTCTATACCACCCAGGAAGAAATATTCTTCGTCGGCATTGCGGGCAAAGGCAGGAATGCCGAATGACTGGTCGACAGGCACCCAACCCACACCCTCGAAGTAGACTTCTGCCCAATCGTGCAGATTCCATGCACGGGGATGCATCATGAAGCCGCTCTGGAAATGTGCGGGAATACCACTGATGCGGCAAAGCGTAATGAACAGCAGGCTGACTTGGCCACAGTCTCCGTGACGGTTGTCCAACACATATTCCGGGATATTCTCAATGGTGGAATATTCGCGTGCAGAAGCCCACGGGAAGTTGTCATTCACCCAACGGAAGATACGTTTGGCTTTCAGGTAGGGGTTGGTTTCACCGGCTGTCAATTTGGCAGCAAGTTCGCGCAAGCGCGGGGAAAAGACGATATGCTTCTCACGCTCGGCAGTATATTCCTTATAAAGGGCGGTCGTCGTATCATAGGGCTGCACGTCTTCCGGCTTCAGATTATGCCATTCGCCGTTGGCGGTAAACTCAAAGGTTTCGGAGAATACGGTCGGTTCGCCTTCGACAGCACGTTTCTCCATGTACAATGTACTGTGACGGCACTCGGGCGACGAAAAGGTGTATTGCGGTTCGCTGGCCGAAATGAACTTGACATCCTGCTGCCGGGCCTGGTCCTGACGGGGATAGGGTAACCAGCAACGGATGATTTTCCCGGCAGGCACGGCATTGGTATCTACGGTCAACGTGTAGGTTACGCGCATGCGCTTCGGCGCAACAATGGCCTTGCCCTCTTTCTTCACAGCAGAAATGATTTCGGGCAGGTTCTCCATATTCACTTTCTCGCTGCCACTCGGCGAAGTGCCTTCCTTGGCTATCTTGATGTCATAGCAAGTGGAGTCCACACGAAACAGATTAGGTCCGGCATTGCGGAAATAGCGTTTCTCTCCATCCAGCATCATGCACTCCAAAGCTTTGGAGGCTTCC
>OGJK01002937.1_pt1 | contig 12295 bp, 9 predicted proteins | sample 1571961 | NCBI WGS metagenome assembly OGJK01 (sample SAMEA2582120, study PRJEB24529) | metagenome | biome: Human gut stool | place: China | collected 2011 | reverse complement strand
TTTGGGCTACCGTCGTCGTAAGATGACGATTGAAGAGGCCAAGGAACATTGGACTCCTGCTCAGCGTAAACGCGGTGAAGAATATCTCCGCGAAGCCAAGAAAGAAGCTGCTGAGCAAGAACGCAGAGAAAATGCAGAGTAAAGAGGACCACCATGATTACTAAATACATCCAGCGCCATTCTGTTTTGGCACGAATCACGCACGGTGTTGTAGCGATTTCCTGCATCCTGCTTGCGATCACAGGACTGTTCGTTATGATCACCGCCTGGAACAATGGAGTTGGCAGCGAGTTCACCATCGCTATGCGCTGGACGCACAGACTGCTCGCCATTCCGTTTATTCTGATTCCGCTTCTGGCGATCATCATTTCTCCGAAGGGTTTTGTTCATCTCTTTAAGAACAACATCTTCGGCAAATGGGATGCAGACGACCGTACTTTCGCCATGCGCTTTATTCCTTATCTTTTCGCTCCCGGCAAGGTTCACATGCCTCCGCAGCGTGAAGTTAAGTCCCTGCAGCGTGTTGCCGACGGCACCCTGCTCTTCGCAGGCGTCTTCGCAGCGATCTCCGGCATGATCCTGTGGCTCAACACGGGCCTTCTGCCCGGCGGGGAATGGGCTTACCATTTCTCTCAGTCCACACTTCTTACCGCTAAGATCGTCCACGACATCTCCTTCATTGTGATCATCGTCTTCGGCCTCGGCCACATCTACCTCGGTGCCGGTATCTTCGAACCGTACCACGGCACGCTGAACCTGATGTTCGGCAACGGCAAGATCAAAGAAGCTGATGCCGCCTATCACTGGGGCTACTGGGCTAACAATGAACTGGCCATCGGTAAGAATGTCGTAGAAGTTAAAGACGGCGAAAAGAAACGCGGTGATACCGCCTCCGAAGGTTGGGAGAAATAATCAACCATAAATTAGCGTTCAGCTCCGGGCGCTAAACTCAGAGCTTGGATCCTCGGTCAGAAATGGCCGAGGATTTTTTATTTCCTTTGCTTGCTGAATCTTTTCAGAATATTTCACGGGTTAACAAGCTTCGTTCCTCCAAAATCTTTTCGTTTGTTGGTAAAAGTCCTCACGAGGATTTATCACATTTGTGCCAAACTTCTCCTTATGCGCAAATGGGTCTTTCTATGCTTACTCTTCCTCCCGTTCCTCAGTTCTGCTGCAGAACGTGAGATTCGTATCGGCTTAATCGATACATTTGATCAAGATTTTTATCTCGAGACTTTCGTCCCGACGATTGAGCACATTCAAAAAACACTAAAAGACTACAAAATCACTGTGGTAGAGCTGCAGCAAAATAATCTCCTTGCCAACGTTGTTAAGGAACGACCCGACTTCCTCGTCTCTTCTGCCGGCAACTTTGTCACGCTGATTTCTAAACTAGGTGCCCAGCAGATCGCAACAGTCAGCCGCAATCATGCCTATAGCCCCAAAGAAGCTGTCTCCTCGGTATTTATTGTTCGAAATGATCGTAAAGATCTTCAAAAAATTACTGATCTGAAGGGCCGAGTGCTTTCAGCTACCGAGCCTCATGACTTTGACGGCATGCTTGTTGGAATGGGAGAGATCGCGGCAAGAGGCTTTAACCCGGATACTTTTTTCTCTAAAACGCTCTTCTCTCATTATCAATATCCAGACGTGGCGACATATGTCAAGGTCGGAGCTGCCGATGTAGGAATTCTGGGAACCTGTCAATACGAAAAGCTTCTTACAACCGGACAAATCCAGCCCGGTGAGTTTAGAGTTTTAGAGGCTAAGAATAATACGGAAGCATGTATTCGTTCCACGGAACGCTATCCTGATACGGTTTTTTATGCTCTTGATACAGCTCCCATCGATGAGGTAAAAGCGGTATCCCTTTCTCTGCTTTCGATGCCGAAGGGTGAATTTGACTTCGAATGGGTTCCGGCCAGTGGCTTCTTGAAGGTCTACGACCTAATGAAATCGCTAAAACTCGGCCCTTATGAGCATTTGCGAGAAACAACTGTTAAGGACTTCATCCTTTCTCATCAGAAAGAACTTCTCTTAGCTGCATTGCTTCTTTGCGCGATATTGGTCCATGTAGTTCGAGTCAATTGGCTCGTAAATCGCCGTACGGAAGAGTTAAAGTTTGCTTTAGCCGTCCAGCGAGCGACAGAACGAAAGGCTCGGGAAAACCGCCAAAAACTAGACCTTCTCGAAAAAAGCCGCGTGATCTCCCAAATGAGCTCGATTTTTGCCCACGAAGTCAAACAACCGATCACAAACCTGATTTACTACGCCAGCGCGCTTTCCCTGCTTCTGCAGCAGCTTGGGGTAAAAGACGACAGGGTGGAATACGCCTTAAAACAGATGAACAGCCAGGCTAAAAGAACGAGTGACATTGTGGAACACGTTCGTTCATATGCTAAACACAAGGCCAATCGATCGGAAGTTTTTAATTTAGTGGAAGTCATTCGACGCGCGATCAACAGTATTAACAAAGAGGAAATAGAAGGCGTCCAAACCACGGCAAACTTACCGCAAGAAGCAATTGCCGTCGGCGACTCTTTTGAAATCGAACTTGCTGTTCTGAATGTTCTAAAAAATGCACTAAAAGCTGCAAAAAACAGCCTGAATCCTCAAACCTCTGTTTCTGTGACTGCTCAAAAGCACATGTGGAAAATAACGATAACGGATAATGGTCCCAAGATTTCGGAAGAAATTTTTTCCGCATTGGGACGGCCGACTTCAACAAGTAAAAAAGACGGCCTCGGTGTCGGCCTTTCCATCGTACTAAGTATTATCGAAAATAACGGCGGTCATCTGACGTTCCGACGGATCGAACCAAACGGAATCGCTGTGGACTTGTTCGTAAAGAAAAAGGAAGAATAAGAAATGTCTAATCAAATGCTCAGTCCTGTCGTTCGAATCGTTGATGATGACGCCTCAGTTTGTGAATCCCAATCGTTTTTTCTTCAGTTGGCAGGATTTAGAACTCGATCTTTCTCAAGCGCCGAAGACTTTTTAAGGGATGATGATGCAGAGGCCCCCGGCTGTATCATTCTTGACGTTCGCATGGGCGGAATGACGGGCATAGAACTGCAGCAGGAATTAAATCGACGCGGCTCTGATCTTCCGATTATCTTTTTATCAGCCCATGGTGATATCGAAATGGCGATGAGCTGCGTTGAAGCCGGCGCTTTTAATTTTTTGGTTAAACCGCCTGAACCGGAAAAACTCCAGTCTCTCGTCACTAAGGCAGTTGAAAAGAACCGCATGGAGCGCCGTCAAAAAGCTCATGCCCTAAACCTCAAGAGACTCTTTGACACCTTGACCACAGCTGAAAAGAACATCTCTTATCAGCTGGCTAAAGGCTTAAGCAATCCTCAAATCGCCAAACTCTTAGGAATTTCGGAACGTACCGTTCAAACCCACAGAGCCAGGGTCTACGGCAAGCTCGATATAGAGAATCCAGTAGAACTTAATGATTTCTTGCACGAGATGGAAGAAGCATGATCAGAAGACGTGAAATCCTTGCCCTTCCTTTGCTGGGAGTAGTCCCGAGAGCCATTGCTCAGAATTTTCACTGCGGAATTCTGGTCGTCGGCGCAGGCGGTGCCGGATTGGCGGCGGCGTTAGAGGCTTCAGCCTATTCGGAAAAAGAATCTTTTATAGGCGGAGATACACTTTACTCAGGCGGATTTTTCAACGCCCCCAACACGGAGTTCCAAAATCGTAAAGGCATCAAAGACAGCGAAGAATTTTATCTACAGCAAATTACACAGTCCGCTAACGGCCGAGGCAATCCAAAAGTCCAGACGAAGTTGGCAAAGGAAGCTGCTAACACTTTAAATTGGCTGAGAAAAAACGGCGTCACTTTCGGAGATGAAATTTATCAAATTTACGGCTCCGGTTACCGCCGTAGTCATAAGCCTGTCACTGCGCTCGGTTCTTCCTATGTTCAGAATTTAGCAGCAGCTTGTCTTAAAAACGGAGTCTCCATTCGAACTTCCACTCGACTGGAATCTTTTGAAGTCCTCCCAAATCAAAGGGGATTTCGCGTCACCATCTCTTCAAAGGGAGTAAGTTCAGTGATTACCTCACGAGCTTTAATCCTATGTGCCGGAGGTTTTGCAAACAATCCTGAGCTTATTCGTCGATACGTTCCGAATCTAAATTTCAAGTATTCCGATTCACGCGGAACAGGAGAAGTTCTCCAGAGGGCAATTGAAGCCGGCGTTCAGGTAGAAAACATGGATGCAGTTGAATGTATCCCTGAGGGCTCCATTCTCAGTAAATACTCGGCCAGACTGTATGCAATGGCACCCGGAACTGTCTTTATTAATGAGGATGGTGAACGCTTTGTCGATGAAGCCGCAACACGCAAAACCATCTCCGAAGCTTTGATCAAGCAAGGTGCAAAACGCTGTTGGACAATCGTTGATATCAGGAGCGTTAAAAGGCTGGACAAAAGCCAGCAGAAAAATCTTTATCGAGCTTACTTCGCCGGTCAGGTTTGGAAGAACGATACGTTAGAAACGTTATGCAAAGACATTAACGTTCCTTTCGAGAAGGTCAAGGCTTCTTTTGAACAAGTCGATCCGAGACATCGTCCGAGCGTTGCGCCTTTTTGGGCGGTTCGCATGTATCCTTGGATTCATTACACCTTAGGTGGAATCTCTATCAACGAGCAGGCAGAATGTCTAAATAAATTCGGAATTCCTATCCGCGGCCTGTATGCCGCAGGACAAATTACCGGCAGTGTTCACGGTGAAAACAGACTTGGCGGAAACGGCCTTACTGATGCGTTTACATTTGGACGCATCGCCGGCAAAAACGCAGCAAGATGGATTAAAGAAAACTGAAAAGAAATCGCTTTTTCTCCCAAACCTCCCTTCTCTCTGCAACAAGGCTTCCGAAATTTAAAAATTGTCAAGAGACAATTAGCCGACGCTTTCTGTTTATCGGATATTTAACCTTGGCACTGAAACGAATCTTCGCTTCATTTCCAAGGAGAAATAATTTTATGCAAACATCTCGTCGTTCTATCCTCAAAGGCAGCATCCTCGCCTCCTTAGCCGGCACAATGGGTGCTACTGCTATGAGCGCTTCTGCTGCAGAAAAACAGGCTGCCCTTCCGAAGAAGGAATATGATCTAGTCATCTGCGGTTTAGGTATCGGTGGTATCGTCACCGCCATCCGCGCAGCTCAGGACGGCTTGAAACCGGTTATTCTCGAAAAGATGAGTTCTGCGTCGGGTAACACCATTTACTCTGCAGGCTTCATGCTTGGCGTCAACACCAAGATGCAGCAGGAAAAGAAGCTTGAAACCGGCGACACCGTAGATAAATTCTACGAAGACATGATGAAGGTTTCTCAAGGCCGAGGGGATCCCAAACTCACACGCCTTGTTGCTGAAAAAGCAGACGAGACACTGAACTGGCTGCATGACTACGTCGGCGTTAAATATGCCGTCGGCATGAAGCTTGTTTGGCCGATGCTCCAGCGTGCTCACCTCACCATCGGAGAAAAGAAGCCCGGCGGTACACAGCTGATGCTCTATTTACTGGCTAAAGCCAAAGAACTTAATGTTCCTATCGTCTACAACGCCAAAGCGGTCGAACTGCTCGACAACCCTCAAAACGGTAAAGTTATCGGAGTTAAAGTTAAGAGCAAAGAGGGGTTCGAAGAATACTTCGGCAAATACGGCGTCGTCATGGCTACCGGCGGTTTCTCCGCCAACAAGATGATGCTGACAATGATGGCAGGCGTTCCTGCCGCCAACATGCCGGTTCGCGGTTCCCACTCTGTTACCGGCGAAAGCATTCTTTTAACCGGCCCATATTTCCCGAAAGTTGTTAACGTTGACCAATACCACTGCGGACCGATCCACGGACCTACAGGCGCTAACCCGCTGAACATCGTTAACACCGGTATTGCCGTTTCTAAGGAAACAAAGCGCTACACCGATGAAGGCAAGACCTATGTCCAGATGTCTCGTGACACAGCCGCATTGACTCGTGACAACTGGGGCTACATGATTGTTGACGAAGATACGCACAATCTTCCGATGCTGAAGAATGACTGGTTCTCTTATTCTTCTCATAAGGCGCCTGTCTATAAGGCCGATACGATCGAAGGTTTAGCTAAGGAAGCCGGACTGAATCCTGTTGAGCTGAAGAAAGTTGTCGACGAATACAATGCCGCTCTTAAAGCCGGCAAGCTCGGCGAACTGACACCTCCCAACACTCACAAGAATCCGCGTCCGATCCTTAAGGCTCCCTTCTATGCCGTTCCGTTCCAGGGCGGTATGACAGCTACCTTCGGCGGTCCGCTCATCAATACGAACGGTCAGGTTCTTGACACGGAAGGACGTCCGGTTCCGGGTCTCTTCGCAGTCGGCAACGCAGCAGGCGGTTTGTTCTATGACAACTACGTCGGCGGCGCTCAGCTGACATCTGCTTCCGTTATCGGCCGTCAGATCGCCGACTACGTCAAGACATTGGCGAAGTAACACGATTTTTAAGCCGACCTTTTAGGTCGGCACCTCAAACCACTGTAAACCGTCTTCTAATCTCTCAGAGGACGGTTTCATTTTCCATCAAAGAGAAAGGCAGTACCTCAACCATCCAAAATCAATAAGTTACTTAAGGAACCTCTGCACAAAAGGTGGGTGATGTGATATAATTAGCACACTCCTGAAAAGTGTGATTATGAAGATTAAAGCTCCTTCATTTGCTGATTTATTCGCAGAAACCTCCCCGCAGCTGGGCGGTGCCAGAAGAACTAAGTTCCTTGAGACTTTGGACCGTATCATTCCTTGGCAGGATTTGAAAGCGTTGATCGGACCTTACTACAGTGAAGGTAAACGCGGTGCTCAGCCTTATCCGCTGGAACTCATGATCCGCATTCATTTTCTTCAACTGGTTTATAACCTTTCTGATCCCATGTGTGAGGAGACGCTGCACGACTCGTTCGCATGCCGCCGCTTTGTCGGTCTGACGATGGATTCGAAATGTCCCGATGAGACTACGATTTTGCGCTTCCGTCATCTCCTTGAGAAAAACGGCTTGGACAAACAAGTCTTTGATTTGTTCAAGCAGCAGCTTACCAACAGAGGCCTGCTCTTCAGTAAGGGCACGATTGTTGACGGCTCTTTTATTGAAGCGCCGAGTTCGACGAAAAACGCCGACAAAAAGCGGGATCCTGAGATGCACTCGGCGAAAAAAGGCAATAATTGGCACTTCGGAATGAAGATGCACATTGGCGTGGACAAAGCCACAGGAATCATCCACACGGTGATAACGACTCCGGCTAATGTTCACGATGTGACAAAAGCCGATGAATTGCGCCGCCCCGATGACTGGGAAGTAATTGGTGATTCCGGATATCTCGGTATGGAAAAGCGCGATGGTGCAGATCCTGAACGAGTAACTTATACGGCCGCGAAACGTTACAGCCAGAGAAAGAAGCTATCGGCAGAGAGAATTGCCGACGAAAAGCTGCTGAGTTCGATTAGATGCAAGGTCGAACACGCCTTTCATCGAATTAAGGTTCAGTTCGGATATAAGAAAGTCAGATACAGAGGGCTGGACAAAAATACGGCGCGCTTAACAATGCTGGCCTCGATTGCCAACATGTTCATCGGAAATTGCTTCGAAAATCGAACCAAGGTTAGCTTCGCCTAGGATAATTGTATCTATGAGGGAGGAAACTGATTGATTAGGCTCTGATCAATTCCTCCCCGATGGAAAATTCCCGTCAGATTCTTCGAAAATAAAGCCTCCGAAGGGCGATTGGGAAAAATTACGTATTTTGCAGAGCTTCCTTAAAAGTTAAATTCTCAATGCTTGAGGAAAAGAAGAAAAGAGCCGAGTTTTTAGGCTCAGCTCTCAAAATCTCAATAAACGGCAGTCAAATTTCCCTGACGACCTCTGAAATTAGTCTTGTTTTTTCTGTGCCGCTTTCTTCTGGTCTCCGGCCAACACAAAAGTAATTTCATCAGGTTTGATGTATTTACGCAGTGCAGCATTGACATCAGCCGTCGTCAGCTTGGAGATGGCTTCCGCCTGTTTCTTACTGAATACCCATGTACGTTGATTTTCCATCTTGTCGTTCCAGGAGCGGGCAACCACATCGTCCTGAGAACGAGCGACCTGCATTGCCTGCAGCAGACCTTTCTTGGCTTCCTCTACCTCTTGATCTGTAAAGCCGTCTTTAATCGCTTTAGCAATCACGTCGCGGGCACTGGCTTCTGCCTGAAGCATGTTCTGAGGAGCCACAATCGCACGGAAAACAAAGCTACCGTTATCGCCCTTCGCAGGAATACGAACGTGAGAACCGGCGCCGTATGAAAGGCCTTCTTTCTGGCGAAGTCTTTCAATCAAACGGTTGGAAAGACCTGTGCCGCCGCCCAGAATCCAGTTGGCAACGGTAAGTGCCGGAGCATCCGGAGCTGTGTCGTTGATCGGGAACACAGAACGAGCAACGATAATTGCGTTTTCCTTGTCAGGAGTATCAATAACGACGCGAGTGGCTTTAACGGGACGATATTCCGTTACGACCGGAGCGTAATGAGCCTTAGAAACGTACTTGGCGTAATCATCACGAATGATCTTTTCCACTGTCTTCGGATCGAAATCGCCGACAATCGAAATCTCACCGCGAGACGTACCACCGAATTCTTTATAGAAAGCTCTGACTTGGTCAACTGTAAGCTTATTCAGCTGTTCCAGCGACTCATCTAAAGAGTATTCGTAGCGAGGATCGCCCTTCGGATAAGTATTGAAGTGCTGCGTAATAGCGTTCTGAGCGAGCGCATCAGGTTTATCACGCATGCTTTCGATCATGACCTGCATCTGCTTCTTAAACTGATCAAATTCATCCTGCGGCATGATCGAGTTGTGCATGGCATCAAACACAAGCTCAAGAGCGGCCGGAAGATTCTTTCTCGTAGTCGTGAAGTTCGTAATGGAACCGGCCATCTTCAGCTCGGTCATACGATCTTCAATTTCAGAGCGAGTCATCGTCTTTGTTCCGCGAGTCAGCATCGCAGCAGCAACAGGCTGAAGATTAGCCTTACCAAAAAGATTCTTCTCGTCGCCGGACTTGAACTTCATGCAAACGGTCACGGTTTCACCGCGTGTCTGTTTGGGCAGCAAAGCAATATTCAAATCGCCGATATCAATACGCTGTGTCCTCTTGTCGAGGTTATCGAACGAAGAGTCGAAAGCCTCAATCTTTTGAGCAGTTCCCTGCGGCTTGTAATTAGCCAGCAGTTCATCCGCGCTCGGAGCTTTTGTGATCTCTGCGCGCTGAGGATTGTCATCGGGAATGAAGAGTCCGACAACTCGGTTGTCACGCACGAAATATTTGTCTGCTGCACTGTCAGCCTGCTGAGCAGTGACGTCTTTAGTCTTATCGCGGCCGTAGAAGAAAAGTCTCCAGTCGCCCAGCGCAATGTACTCTGATAAGCCGACACCAAATCCTTCCGGATCGGCAAAGGCGCGTTCGTACATGGTTTCCATCTGAGCCTTGGTTCTGTTTAACTCTTTAGAAGTCATCGGCTTCTGCTTTAAAGAGCCTTCAATCGTTTCGATAAGCTTATCTTTAACTTTCTCAAGCGATTCGCCTTTCTTAACGGAGGCACCGAAGATCACAAAGCCGGGCTCCTTAGCGCCGACGGCGTAACCGAAAACATTTGCTGCTAGTCCGGTTTTTACTAAGGCTTCGTACAGACGGCCGTTAGGAGAATCGGCCAACACTTCAGTTGCAACTTCCACGCCTAAAGCATCCGGATGTAAAGCGCTCGGGATGCGGTAGCCGACAGCAACCATCTGAGTTTCGCCTTTGCGGCGGATCTCAAACACGCGTTCACCGTCCGCTGTCGGTTCCACTGTCCATTCAGCTGGAAGCGCTTCTTTCGGGTTCTGGATTAAAGAGAAATCTTTAACGATCCATTCCAGCGTTTTCTGGACATCGAACTTACCGCTGACTGTTAAGACAGCGTTGTCCGGGCGGTAATACCGGTGATAAAAAGCCTGAAGGTTTTCGATACGAACATGTTCGATATCGCTTCTGTTGCCGATGGTGCTCTTGCCGTAGTTGTGCCAGTCGTACATCATGGACTGCATACGCTTCATCAACACGCTGGAAGGACGATTCTCGCCCATCTCGTATTCGTTGCGCACAACGCTCATTTCGCTGTCTAAGTCTTTTTTAGCGATAAAGGAGTTGCGCATAGCGTCAGCACTCCAAGCTAAAGCGAACTTGAGGTTGTCTTCTGTAGCAGTAAAGGAGACAAAGTAATTAGTACGGTCGAGCCAAGTGGAACCGTTCATGCGGAAACCGCGGTTCGTGAATTCTTTGGTCGGATTCGGGAAGTTTTTGCTTCCTTTAAAAATCAGATGCTCGAGCAAATGAGCCATGCCGGTTTCGCCGTAGTTTTCCTGACGAGAACCGACCTGATAAGTCATGTTAACGGTCGCCGTATCTTTAGAGGCATCCGGGAAAAGAACTACGCGTAATCCGTTGGTAAGACGATATTCTGTCACGCCTTCAATACTCGGCCCTTGGGTCACACCGGCCGGAAGTGCAGTACCGGCTTGAGAGACGCTGACCGGTGCTTTTGTTTCTTCTGCTTGTGTATTCATCATAGTAAAGGCTGAAGCGACGCAAGCCGCGACAGCAAGTTTTTTCGCAATTTTCATAGATACGAATATTCTGTTTTAACGAATTGTTTGCTAAGGATAATCCGCTTGTCTTAAGACAACGTTCAATCGGCCCCCGGATAGCGACAAAACGATGCCTAATTTGTAAGAGTTTTTGAACGAAAATGAGAAATATTCTTCTTATCAGTACAAAAGAAACAGTCGGGGAGTCTTAGAAAGTAATTTAGGCCGAAAACCCCTACGGATCTTCGGCCTAATCATTTAAGGAAAGGAAACGTTGTTACTTCTCGCTGTTCTTGTACTGCTGGTCCGTGACCGGTTCCATCCATGTCACGTTCTTGCCTTGAGGATCGTACCCGGTAACCGTCATTTGAACCATTCTCTTGTCGGGAGCTGCGCCATGGAAATGTTTGATGCCTTTCGGACATACAACCACATCGCCTTTTTTCAGGACGCTCACTGGTTTTCCATAGACGCCCGAACGGCCTTCTCCTTCAACAATGATCAGAACCTGTCCGATCGGGTGTGTGTGCCAGAAAGATCTGGCGCCTGGTTCAAAAATTACATATGCACTGGATACCGGCATCCCGGGAACAGATTCAGACAGAGGGACGATCTTGACTTCACCGGTAAATATCTTGTCGCTTCCTTTAATGCTCTGGATGGCATCGCCCCGTTTTACCAGCTGATCACCGGCAGGATTTTGTTCGTCTACTGCAACAGCAGATTCCATAACCAACAGAGAGGAAAGAAGAGCAGAAATGAGTTTCAACACGATGGTCACCTATATTCAATCTATTGATAGGAAGCTTCTGAGAAAACTTGCTTTGATAGCTCAATAGTAGAAAACAGGATTATTCATGTCTAATATAAATTTAATATAACTTTTTATTAAATTTATGCAGATCGGAAGAGCGTCGTGAAGGGAAAGAGTGTAGATCTCGGTGGTCGCCGAAACATTAATTAAAATGCCCGTAATAGGGAAATGACATAATGAAATGGAAAAAATGCCACATTAAAAAGCCCTCTCTTAATGAACACAGTAAGGAAAGCTGGTGTATGATTAGAACATAAAGAAAGAGGTAATAAACAATCAAAGGAAAAATAAGAAAGGAGTTGTAAGTTATGAAAATCGTATCTGTATGTGCATGTACATCAGGAATCGCCCACACTTACATTGCAAAAGAAAAATTGATCCGTGCTGCTGAAAGCATGGGACACACAATCAAAGTGGAAACACAGGGAACAATCGGAACAGAGGATGAATTAACAGCAGAAGAAATCAAAGAAGCAGATGTTGTAATCCTTGCAATCGATATTGCGATCACAGGAACAGAAAGATTTGAAGGGAAACCTACAATTAAGGTTCCTACAAATGTTTGTGTAAAAGCACCTAAGAAATTGATTGAAAAGATTGAAAATGAATTTTCAGAGATTGGTTTTGCAGCCAAATTTTTGAAAGGGTTATTGGATGATCCGGTGGAGCTTCAGATGGCGTACGATATTGTGAAATCATTGAAATAGAGGAGGTTGTACATATGAATATTAAATCAGTTAAAACTAGACAGTTTGCAGGTATTAAGAATAAAGAGGTTGAATTTGAAGAAGGACTAAATGTATTGGTTGGTAATAATGAGACTGGTAAAAGTACC
>OGJK01002929.1_pt1 | contig 12315 bp, 10 predicted proteins | sample 1571961 | NCBI WGS metagenome assembly OGJK01 (sample SAMEA2582120, study PRJEB24529) | metagenome | biome: Human gut stool | place: China | collected 2011 | reverse complement strand
CAGCCTGTCTGAGCGCCTGATGCCCGCCTCCGAGGTTTCCGAGCAGATCTCTCTGGCCGGCACCGAGGCTTCCGGCACCGGCAACATGAAGTTCATGCTGAACGGCGCAATCACCTTGGGCACCCTGGACGGCGCGAACGTGGAAATCGCCGATGCCGCCGGTAAGGACAACGAGATCATCTTTGGTATGCTGACCCCCGAAGTCAACGCACTGAAAGGCATGGGCTACCATCCGCAGGCATTCATCTCTGATGATAATGTTGCCATGGCAGTTCTGGATATGCTGGAAAAGGGCTGGAACGGTGAAAACTTCAGCGAGATTACCAACAACCTGCGCAACTCTGACCCGTACATGGTCCTGGCTGACTTCAAGGATTACCGCCGTGCCCAGCACACCGTGCAGGAACTGTACAAGCAGAAGCAGACCTGGAACCGTATGAGCCTGATGAACATCTCCAACGCCGGCATCTTCTCCGCCGACCGTTCCATCATGGATTACGCCCGCGATATCTGGGGCGCTACCCCGGTTAAATAATCTGCCCAAAGCAGAGCTTTAACCGTAGTGCGGGCGCGTGTGCAGCTGTGAACGTACACGCGCTGCCCGTACAATAAAATAAACGAACAGCCGCGATCCCGGCAGCCGACTTGAATTTGCCGGCGCCAGTGGGTCACGGCTGTTTTTGTACACTTGTTCAATGTGAGGATTGATTTGTTTGCCTGAACAACCAACGCATACTTTTTTTAACTCCCGCTGTGCGGAGTATAAAACACCGTTTGGCGCAGTTCCGGCGGGGCAGACCGTTACCTGGCGGTTGACTGTGCCGGAAAGACTGGGCTATGTGGACCCACACCTGGTGCTGACCAAAGACCGCGAAGACCCCGTGCATTACCGCATGGATTTTGACGGCCAGACCCCCGGCGTAAACCATTTTGTGTTCCAGCTGGCCCCCACTACATCGGGATTGTATTTTTACCACTTTGACCTGTACACGGATTTCCGCAAGATTTATCGCACCGCCAACGGGGAAGGTGAGCTGACCTGGGTGAATGGCCTGGATTGGCAGCTGACGGTGTACGAGCCGGACTTCAAGACCCCGGACTGGATCAAAGACGGTACGATGTACCAGATCTTCCCGGACCGCTTTTATGAGGGCGTACCCAACAAGCCGCTGCCCTTTGCGGACCGCATTTACCGTCCGGATAAAACCGGCGAGCCGTATTTTTGGCCCAATGAGCAGAGCGAAGGCTACCTGAACATGGACTATTACGGCGGCGATTTTGCGGGCATCCAGCAAAAGCTGCCTTACCTGGAAGAGTTGGGCGTTACCTGCATTTACCTGAACCCCATTTTTGAGGCCCACGCCAACCACCGCTACAATACGGCCAACTACCTGAAAGCCGATCCACTGCTGGGCACCAACGAGGATTTTGCCGCCCTGTGCGCCGAGGCCAAAAAACACGGCATCCGCATTATTCTGGATGGCGTGTTCAGCCACACCGGTTCGGATTCGCTCTATTTTAACCGCGAAGGCCGCTATGGCCCCGGCGGCGCTTACCGTGACCGCAATTCGCCCTACCGCAGCTGGTATGACTTCGATTCCGGTTATGTCGGCGGCTACCGCAGCTGGTGGGGCTTTGAGACCCTGCCCGAAGTGGAGGAGGAGGACCCCTCTTACGGCAACTTTGTCTGCGGCAAGGGTGGCGTGATTGATACATGGCTGGGGCTGGGGGCTTCCGGCTTCCGGCTGGATGTGGCGGATGAACTGCCTGATGATTTTATCGAAAAGATTCGTGCCGCCGTCAAAGCCCACGGCGAGGACAAGCTGCTCATCGGCGAAGTGTGGGAGGACGCCACCACCAAGGAAGCGTTCGACCACCGCCGCACCTACCTGCGCGGCCATGGGCTGGATGCCACCATGAACTACCCGTTCCGCAATGCAGCTGTGGCTTTTGCCCGCGGCGAGGATGCCAGCGCGGTGGGGGAGCAGATCATGTCCATCTGCGAAAACTATCCCAAACCGGCGCTGGACTGCGCAATGAACTTCCTTTCCACCCACGATACCGAGCGCGGTATTACCGCCATTGCAGGCGAACCCGCCAATGGCCGCGACCGTTACTGGCAGAGCAAGCGCATGATCCCCGGCGACCGCATTGATGATGCCCTGCGCCGCGTGCTGCTGGCTTACGCCATGCTGTACACCCTGCCCGGCGTGCCCTGCGTGTATTATGGCGATGAGATCGGGATGCAGGGCTACCGCGACCCGTTCAACCGCGCGTATTTTGACTGGAACTCCACCGAGCGCCGCCTGCGCGTGCCGCTGACCAACCTGACCCGCCTGCGCCGCAGCTGCGATGCTTTTGACGGCGGCAGCATGGAGCTGGTGGAAGCCAGCGCCGATGTGCTGCACTACCGCCGCGTGGGTAAGGAGCAGACCGCGGAGATTATCCTGAACAACGGCCCGCACCTGATTGTCCGCACCGCCTTTGGCAAGCAGACCGAAGTAAACCCCGGCGGCTTTACCATCCTGGTAGAAGATAACCAACCGCAGCATGTGGGGTATTTTAAGTACTACTGATTTGATGGGCAGGCGCTTACTGGGCGAAAGCGAACGGAATTGCAGAATTAGCAATTAGGAATGAGTAATTAGAAATTGTAGGAAAAAGCCACGGCTTTGCGTTTGATGCAGGGCCGCGGCTTTTGGTTTTATTCGATTAAAGGGATGGAGTAGAAGGCAGGGGAGCGGGACGGAACTTTTTGCTGGCAACCAGCAGCAGGGTCAGGATGGCAATAGCAGACCATGCGCCGGTGAGGTAGAGAAACCAGTTGCTGATATCCAGAAAAACAGCTCCGGCGGCGGTGAAAAGCAGATTGTACAGCTCAACGACTGCAATATACCCGGCGCTGAAACAGAACAGCCGCGCAAACAACCGCGGAAGAAGCTTTGGTGCCCGGAACACAAACCGGAAAAACATCAAAATACCGATGCAAAAAAAGCAGAGGAACTTGAGGTAAGCGTGCGGGTCATACCCCTGCAGGCAATGCAGAATGTTCAGCGGCGAAAAATCCCAGCAGACCTCCTTGCCCGTTAGGCCGAAGCGGTAGTTCGTAAAACCGACACTGTGGTACAGCTGCCCGCCAAGGAACCAGAACCGCATAAAGCGCAGGTCGTTGTAAAAACATACCACCGCCGCCAGCAGGAAGTCAAAGATCAGATTATAAATTTTGTGAGATTTTTCCATGGCAAATGACCACCTTTCCCCCGTGAACCAGGAAATGTAATGTGCGTACAAAAACGAATATAATAAATAAAAACAATTATTACTGTATAAATGCTAGCATACCATCGGTCATAAGTCAATAAGAAACCTGTATAATTTGTGCTGCCGGAATATAGCAAGGTATACAAAAAGCCCGATGCCGCGTCAAACATGGCATTGGGCTTTGGCTATATTAGAACGGAGAAGCGTTCAAATGAACCGAATCAGTTGCTTTTGACTTCAAAGGTAACAGAATGGTTGCTCCAGAAGCTGGGAGAGAATGTGACTTCAAGATTCTGCCAATCTTCGGGAACTTCGTAAGAAATAACACCATTCATCTTTTTACCAGCGGCAACGTTGCCATCAAGGGTACTCTTGTCTGACAGAGTGACAGCTGTAATGCTTTCAGTAACAGAGTAGTCATCACAGTAGGCTTCGAAGCTGGCAATACTACTAACATTGATGTCGGAACTGGAATCGTTTTCAATCTCGAATTCAAGAGTAACAAAGATGTTGCCTGCGCTGGGAGTAAGGTATTGGGAACCATGACCTGTTTCTGCATTTACAAGCGTAACTTTGACACCGTTACTTTCAGCAGTATCGCCGATACTGTAAACGGAAGGAGCATGGGTGACAGTAGGTGTGCTGGGGGTGGAAGAACCGGAAGAGGCATCGGAACTGGCGGAAGCGGAGCTGCTTGCATTTTGGTTGGAGGAACTGGAAGAACCACCCGCGACACCAATCAAAATAAGCAGTACAACAATAACGATAATGGCGATAAGGCAGCCATTTGGTGTTTGCTTTTTACGGCAATGGGGACAGACTTTTGCATCATAAGGAATTTCTGACTTGCAATATTTGCACAGTTTTGTTTCAGGGGTTTCTTTCGACATGTGACATCCTCCTTCTTTATTAACTATTGTGATAATCAATAGTTATAATAAAAATATATACAAAACACGATACAAAGTCAAGCAAAAATATAAAAATCACAATAGAATAATATTGAGAACTATGGTAAACAACTATACTCATTCTAATAGAAGAGAGAAATGGGGTATAGGTGTGCTTGGGGAGCTTTTACAGGAGCTGAGAAAAGATAAGGGGATGACCCAGGCAGAATTAGCAGCAAAGCTGGAACTGTCACCTCTTACGGTATCTTCATATGAGTGTGGGCGCAGTGCACCGGATGATGAAACGAAAGTGAAAATCGCAGAAATTTTTGATGTTTCTGTTGACTATCTCCTAGGGTTGATTCGGGAGCCGGTATCTTACCGCAGAACAGTGACAGAAATTATTCTGCCAAAAAACTTTCGGGAAGATGACATTGCCAAAGTGCAGGAATACATCGAATTTTTGCAATACAAAAAAGAACAGGCAAAAGATAGAAAATAATCTGCTGTGCTGGAAATTGAAATAAAATAAAAAACAAAAAAGCCCGATACAGCAAATAATTTCTGCATCGGGCTTTTATCGTGTTTCAAATTATACTATATTAAAGTTTCTTCGGTTCTTTCTTTTCAAAGAAGGAACAACAACCCCCGTAACAAAACTCAGCCCAGGCTGATGCCCATGGAGCGGGCAACGTTGAGCATATCGCAGTCATCGGGCACGCCGCGGGTCTTGCCGGCGATGTCTACCAGCGGGTTGGCGGTAACGTGGTTGTTCACCATGGCAACGGTCACGCCAAAATGGTCGTCCGCCACCAGGCGTGCGGCATAGGTGCCAAACTGGGTGGCCAGCACGCGGTCATAGGCGCTGGGGCTGCCGCCGCGCTGCATATGGCCCGGCACACAGATGCGGGTCTCGGCACCGGTCAGCTCCTCCACCTGCTTGGCAATGCGGTTGGTGGCGGTGGTGTAACCGGCAGCGGCGCGCTTGGCGGTCCATTCTTTGCGCTTCATCTTGGATTCCTCGGTGGAAAGCGCACCTTCGGCAACCGCCAGGATGGAGAAGTTCTTGCCGGCCTTCTGGCGGCGCATAACAGCTTCGGCTACCTTCTTGATGTCATAGGGGTGCTCCGGAATCAGGATGATGTCCGCACCGCCTGCAATGCCGGAATACAGCGTCAGCCAGCCGGCCTTGTTGCCCATGACCTCAATGCACATTACGCGGCTGTGGCTGCCCGCAGTGGTGTGGATGCGGTCAATAACGTCAGTGGCAATGTCCACAGCGGTATGGAAACCGAAAGTAACATCGGTGCCAAAAATATCATTGTCGATCGTTTTGGGCAGGCCGATGATGTTCAGACCCTCCTGGCTGAGCAGGTTTGCCGTTTTGTGGGTGCCGTTGCCGCCCAGGCAGAGCAGGCAGTCCAGCTTGGCGTCCTTGTAGGTCTTTTTCATGGCGGCAACCTTGTCCACCTTGTCATCACCCACAACGCGCATCATCTTGAACGGGGTGCGCTTGGTGCCAAGAATCGTGCCGCCTACCGTCAAAATGCCGGAAAACTCATCCGGTGCCATGACGCGGTAGTTGCCGTTGATCAGGCCGTCATAACCGTTCAGAATGCCAATGATCTCCACCTTGTCGCCCATGCGCTGATACAGCGCTTTGGCCACGCCGCGGATGGTTGCGTTCAGGCCGGGGCAGTCACCGCCGGATGTCAAAATACCAACACGCATCTTCATAGAAACCTCCCTGTCAGGCCGGTGCCGCTGGCGGCACGCGTACCGCGTTGCTGCACAATGCCGGGCAATGTGCATACAATTTGCATATTCTATCTTTTACAATACGCCACGCAGGCGGTTTTGTCAATGCGGTGCGGGGGAGGGGCAGGGGGAAAATTTTTGTAACCATTCCAAAACCGGGCAGAGAGGGTGCAGATGCCGGATTTTTTACATGTTTAACAAAAAAATCACAAAGATAAAGCGTTTCTTGTGTTTGATGCAGGTATATGGTATAATGAAACTGCAAAAGAGTACCTTCTCTTTTGGTTCGCAGATCACCTTGCAACAAGGAGATATGGATATGAAAAAGCGTGTAACGTTTTTGGCAGCTCTGCTGGTTGCGGCATGCTTTGGTGCAACCGTGGCGATGGCAGAAGGCAGCGCCAAAGTAACCGCCCAAAGCGGCCTGAATATGCGCCAGGGCCCCGGCATCAATTATAATGTGGTGACGGTATTGAATAACGGCGCAACCGTGAATGTTGTTACCCCCGATGACGGCAATGGCTGGGCTTATGTGACCAGCGGCAAAAATGCGGGCTGGGTGGCAACCAAGTATCTCAGCGGCAGCGCCGCCACCACGCAGGCACCGTCCTGGCGCGGCAGCGCCGTCAACTGCACCGTTAAAAGCGATGCGAACATCCGCCGCGGCCCCGGTACGGACTTTGGCGTGCTGGGCGTTGTGCCCGCAGGCTTTACCGTCAGTGTGGACAGCTACCAGGATGGCTGGGCCAGTGTGACCTGGGGGGATGTTTCCGGCTACATTGCAACCAAGCTGCTCAACGGCCTGCCTGCCGCCAACGGCGGTACCTCCACGGCCAGCAACTCCACCAGCGGCCGCTACGAGGGTGCGGATGTGACCTGCACCCTGAACAGCGACGCCAACCGGCGCAGCGGCCCCGCCACCAGCTATGAGGTGCTGACCGCCGTTCCCGCGGGCTTTACCGTTACGGTACACAGCTATGCCAACGGCTGGTCCTGCGTGACCTGGGGCGATACCACCGGTTACATTTCCAACAGCCTGATCAACGGCCTGCCCACCGCCAACGGCGGCAAGGGCGGCAGTTCTTCCGGCAGCACTGCCGGTACCAGCTGGTACGGCGGCCATGATTATTCCAACGTGTACGACTACAGCTATTACCGCAGCCAGAACGCTGATCTGCGCGCCGCGTTTGGCAATGATGCCAACGCCTACCTGCAGCACTTTGTGAACTATGGCATGGCGGAGGGCCGCCAGGGCCGCGCCAGCTTTAACGTATATACTTACCGGGATGAACACCCCGAACTGTGGGAAAAGTTTGGTGATAACCTGCGCGGCTACTACCTGTGGGCGTGCGGGATCCCGCAGTAAAAAAATTAACCAATCAGGAGGTGTCAAGATGACATTTCTGTTTTGGGCAGCAGCCATTGTGGTGTTTGCCATTGCGGAAGCTGCTACCACGGCGCTGGTTTCCATCTGGTTTGCCGTTGGTGCAGCGGCAGCCATGGTGGCCAGTATCTTTACCGCATCGCTGGGCGTTCAGTGCGCCGTGTTTGCTGTGGTGTCCGCCGTAGCGCTGGCCGTTATGCTGCCGCTGCTGGCAAAGCGCCGCACCATGCGCCAGCCGCCCATTACCAACGGTTCGCCGCTTACCATCGGCAGCCGCGGCATTGTTCTGCGGGAAATCCCGCAGGGGGATATCGGCCGCGTGCGTGTGGATGGGCTGGATTGGCAGGCCCGCACGGTGGACGGCACTCCGCTGCCAAAAGATGCACGCTGCGAAGTAAAAAACGTGGACGGCGCGGTACTGATCGTATCCGCTGTTCCCGTACCGGCTGCGGCACAGCCCGCAGAACAACTGCACTAAGGCAGCCTGCCAAAGTGCCCCGTATTGTTTGAGGAGGCCCCTAATGTTACTGGTTATTGCTATCCTGCTGGTCCTTGTGCTGATCGGCATCGCCCGCTGCATTGTCATTGTGCCCCAGTCCAACGCCTATGTTACCGAGTGGCTTGGCGTGTATAAGGATACCTGGGGTGCCGGCCTGCACCTGCGCACTCCCTTTGTGGAGCGTGTGTCCCGCAAGGTCAGCCTGAAAGAAGAAGCCGCAGACTTCCCCCCGCAGCCCGTTATCACCCGCGACAACGTTACCATGATGATCGATACCGTTGTGTTCTTCCAGGTGTTTGATGCCAAGCTGTTTGCTTATGGTGTCAACCGCCCCATCCAGGCCATCGAGAACCTTTCTGCTACCACGCTGCGCGATATCATCGGTTCTATGTCCCTGGACGAAACGCTGACCAGCCGCGATCTGATCAACACCAAGATCACCGCCAGCCTGGACGAAGCGACCGACCGCTGGGGCATTAAGGTAAACCGCGTGGAGCTGAAAAATATTGAGCCCCCGGCAGAGATCCGCCAGGCCATGGAAAAGCAGATGAAGGCCGACCGTGAAAAGCGCGCTTCCATCCTGCTGGCGGAAGGTGAAAAGCAGGCAGCCATCACCCGCGCCGAAGGCGAAAAGGAAAGCGCCATCCTGCGCGCCGAAGCCGTAAAGCAGCAGCGCATCCGGGAAGCTGAAGGCGAAGCCCAGGCCCTGCTGATGGTGCAGAAAGCCAAAGCGGACTCTATCCGCCTGATCAACGAAGCCGCCCCCAGCCAGAACATGCTTGCCCTGCGCAGCATGGAAGCTATGGAAAAAGTGGCTGACGGCCAGGCCACCAAGATCATCGTCCCCTCCGAAATGCAAAACCTCGCCGCAACCGTGGCAGCGATTAAGGAAAGCTAAGCTCAATTAGGAGTTAGGAGTTAAACGGCGGTTTGAATGTCCGCCGCAAGCCTATAAAATAATTGTAGGGAACGGTCTTGACCGTTCCCTACATTTTGTTTCAATATTCAGGCAGGATTTTTTGGCACCTGTGGCCCAAAAACTCCTAACTCCTACTTTTCTCTCGTTGCTTCCCACCGTGCTACCAGGTCTTTGGTCTGAGCTTGCAGGGCTTCGCGGGCGGCGTTCAGGGCCTGGGTGTCCTGGGGGGTCATTTTTTCGGGCTTTTTGTGGCGGGTCAGACGTTCCAGGTTCTTTTCCGCTTCTTTGATGCGGTTTTTGGTTTCCTTATCCAGCTCCTTGCCCTCTTTACTGCCAAGGGCGGAATTGGCGCGGTAGATGGCAGCTTCCGCGGCATTCAGGGCCTCGATGGCGGCTTTGCGCTCCTGGTCCTGCCCGGCAAAGGCAGCGGCATCGTCCATGGCGCGGCGGATCTCCTGCTCGCTCAGGTTGGAAGACCCGGTGATGGTAATGCTCTGCTGTTTGCCGGTGCCAAGGTCACGGGCACTCACCGTCACAATGCCGTTGGCGTCAATATCAAAGGTCACTTCGATCTGCGGCACACCGGCCCAGGCGCGTTTGATGCCCTTGAGGGTAAAGTTGCCGATAAGCTTATTATCCTTGGCGAACTCCCGCTCACCCTGCAGCACCTTGATTTCAACTGTGCTCTGGAACGGCGCGGCGGTGGTAAAGATTTTGGAATACCGGGTGGGAATGGTGGAGTTGCGGTCGATCAGATGGGTTGCCACACCGCCCACCGTCTCAATCGAAAGGGTCAGCGGGGTAACGTCCATCAGCAGCAGGTCCTGCCCGCCAGCAGTCAGGCCTTCGCCGCCAAGGCGTCCGCCCTGCACCGCAGCGCCAAGGGCCACACACTCGTCCGGGTTCAGCGTTTTGGACGGTTCCAGATCGATCATCCGCATGACCTTGGCCTGCACCGCCGGGATGCGGGTGGAACCACCTACCAGCAGCACCTGATCCAGGTCGTTGGCGGCCAGGTGGGCATCCCGCAGGGCGTTGCGCACCGGCAGTGCCGTGCGCTCCACCAGGTCGGCGGTCAGCTCATCAAACTTGGCGCGGGTCAGTGTCAGCTGCAGATGCAGCGCGCCCTGCGCCGTTGTGGTGAGGAACGGCAGGCTCAGCTCGGTCTGCTTGGCGCTGGAAAGCTCCTTTTTGGCCTTCTCGGCCTCCTCGCGCAGGCGCTGCATGGCCACGCGGTCCGTGGTCAGGTCCACGCCGTGGCTGGCCTTGCACTGCTCGGCCATCCAGTTTACGATCCGCTCATCAAAATCATCGCCGCCGAGGTAGTTGTCCCCGCAGGTGGAAAGCACCTGCACGATGCCGTCCCCGATGCGGATGAGCGATACATCAAAGGTACCGCCGCCCAGATCGTAGACCATGACGGTCTGGGTGCGGCCGTTGTCCAGCCCGTAGGCCAGCGCGGCAGCGGTCGGTTCGTTGATGATACGGCGCACATTCAGCCCGGCGATGCGCCCGGCGTCCTTGGTGGCCTGACGCTGGGCATCGTTGAAGTAGGCGGGCACTGTAATAACCGCCTCAGTCACAGTCTCGCCCAGATAAGCCTCGGCGTCCGTCTTGAGTTTTTGCAGGATAAGGGCGCTCAGTTCCTGCGGCGTATAGCATTTGCCGTCGATGGGCACGCGGGTCTCGCTGCCCATAAGCCGCTTGACGCTCGTCACGGTGCGCGGGGCGTTGGTCACGGCCTGACGCTTGGCAGGCTCGCCTACCAGCCGCTCCCCCGCCTTGGTGAACGCCACAACAGAGGGCGTTGTGCGCTGGCCCTCGGCATTGGGGATGACGACCGGCTTGCCGCCCTCGACCACAGCCACACAGCTGTTTGTGGTCCCCAGATCAATTCCGATCATTTTTGCCATGGTGGTATTTGTCCTTTCAAAAAAGACAATTTTGATTCTTGCTTCTATTGTAGCGTTTGCCGCGCCGAAAAGTGTTGCGATTTCGTAAATATTTGCAGACCAATCCGGGCAGAGCCTGCCAATTTTGCCCAATACCGGCCCGCCGCAGCAAGGCCGCCCCGCCCCCGGCTGAACAAAAGCAGAAAATCAGGCCGGAATGCAAAAGATTTGAAACCAAAAACCTTCCGTAAAGCGTTGACGCACCCCGTCCGGCGTGTTATAGTTAATAAATACCAGCGATTTACACCGCTAAAGAGGAGGGTTTCTCATGGCACGCACCGCGACTGTGACCCGCAACACGCGGGAAACGCAGATCACGCTGACCATCGACCTTGACGGCACCGGCAAGGCAGACCTGCACACCGGCATCGGCTTTTTTGACCATATGCTGGACGGCTTTGCCCGCCACGGCCTGTTTGATCTGAGCGTGACCTGCCACGGCGATCTGGATGTAGACTGTCACCACACGATCGAGGACATCGGCATTGCGCTGGGCACCGCCCTCAAGGAGGCGCTGGGCGACAAGGCCGGCCTTGTGCGGTACGGCAGCTGTATGCTGCCGATGGACGAGACACTGGCGCTCTGCGCCGTGGATCTGGGCGGGAGGCCGTATTTTGTGTACGATGCCGCCTTTACCGGGCAGAGCTGCGGCGGCATGGACACCCAGATGGCGCGGGAGTTCTTCTACGCCGTGTCCTACAGCGCCATGATGAACCTGCACCTGAAGGTGCTGTACGGCGAAAACGACCACCACAAGCTGGAAGCCATGTACAAAGCATTCGCCAAAGCCCTTTCTGCCGCCGTCCGCCATGACGACCGCATTGTGGGCGTGCTTTCCACGAAAGGAAGCATCTAACTACCTCCTAACTTAATTTCGTTTTCCCGGGGCGGGGCCCCGTTTTCAGTATATAAGGGTAACACTGAAAGGAGCAAGTATTATGTACAAGGACATGATGGACACCATTGGTTTTGTTTCGGGGTATGACCCGGAGCTGGGTGCGGCCATGCAGCGTGAGCTGGGCCGCCAGCAGGCAAACATTGAGCTGATTGCCAGCGAAAACATTGTTTCCCCTGCCGTTATGGCTGCCATGGGCAGCGTGCTGACCAACAAATATGCCGAGGGCTACCCCGGCCACCGCTATTACGGCGGCTGCCAGTTTGTGGATCAGGTTGAGCAGATTGCGATTGACCGTGCCTGCAAGCTGTTTGGTGCCAAATATGCCAACGTGCAGCCCCATTCCGGCGCACAGGCCAACCTGGCCGTTTACTTTGCCCTGCTCAACCTGGGCGATACCGTCATGGGCATGGATCTTTCCCAGGGCGGCCATCTGACCCATGGTTCCCCCGCCAACATGAGCGGCAAGAACTACAACTTTGTTTCCTACGGCGTTTCTGCCGAGGACGGCCGCATTGATTACGATGCCCTGGCCAAGCAGGTTGCCAAGGTTCGCCCCAAGCTGCTGGTTGCCGGTGCTTCCGCTTATCCGCGCGCTATCGATTTTGAAAAGCTGGCCGAGATCGCCCACGGTTACGGCGCAATGCTGATGGTGGACATGGCTCACATTGCCGGCCTGGTTGCCGGCGGCATGCACCAGAACCCGGTGCCCTATGCTGATGTTGTGACCACCACCACCCACAAGACCCTGCGCGGC
>OGJK01002922.1_pt1 | contig 12331 bp, 8 predicted proteins | sample 1571961 | NCBI WGS metagenome assembly OGJK01 (sample SAMEA2582120, study PRJEB24529) | metagenome | biome: Human gut stool | place: China | collected 2011 | reverse complement strand
TTACGCATCTCCTTCTTTGCGGTTGACGAAGCACACTGTATTTCAGAATGGGGACACGATTTCCGTACCGAATATCGTAAGATCAGACCGATCGTGGAGCAAATCGGGAAAGCACCGATTATCGCTTTAACGGCAACTGCTACCCCGAAAGTCCAACACGATATTCAGAAAAACCTAGATATGCAGGATGCCCAAGTGTTCAAATCTTCCTTTAACCGTTCCAACCTCTATTACGAGGTTCGTCCGAAGGTAGACCCGACAAAAGATATTATCAAATTCATCAAAAACAACGAAGGCAAATCAGGTATTATCTACTGTCTGAGCCGTAAAAAAGTGGAAGAACTCACGGAAGTCCTTTGCGTTAACGGAATCAAGGCTGCCTCCTACCACGCCGGCATGGATGCCTCGGCCCGTAGTGCCAATCAAGACAAATTCCTAATGGAAGAAGTCAATGTCATCGTGGCAACAATCGCTTTTGGCATGGGTATTGACAAACCGGACGTACGATTCGTCATCCATTATGATATTCCGAAAAGTCTTGAGGGATATTACCAGGAGACCGGAAGAGCCGGACGGGACGGAGGTGAAGGATATTGCCTGACATTTTACAGCTACAAAGACATCCAAAAACTGGAAAAGTTCATGCAGGGTAAACCGATTGCCGAACAGGAAATCGGGAAACAACTTCTCATGGAAACCGTTTCCTACGCAGAAACTTCTCTTTGCCGCAGAAAAGTTCTATTACACTACTTCGGTGAAAACTATGATGAAGAAAATTGCGGAGCCTGTGACAACTGCCTATTCCCGAAGAAAGAATTCGAAGGAAAAGAATACTTAATCGATGCCTTAAACGCCATCCTTGAAGTAAAAGAGAAATTCAAGGTGGACCACATGGTAAATATTCTTCTCGGGGAAACCGATTCCATGATAAAATCGTATCACCATGACGAACTGGAATCTTTTGGTGTCGGTTCTGAAAAGAACGTACAGTTCTGGAACATGGTATTCAGACGCGCTTTAATTGCTAATTATATAGAAAAAGACATTGAACAATACGGGGTCATAAAATTAACTGAAAAGGGCCACGAATTTTTAAAAGAACCTAAAGACTTTATGCTGATGGAAGATCATAACTTTGAAGAATCAGAAGAGAAACTTCAGGAAAAAGGGGGAGTATCAGCACTCGACAACACCTTATTTGCTATCCTGAAAGATTTACGGAAAAAGATTGCCAAAAAGAACAATCTGCCACCGTACGTGATTTTCCAAGATCCGTCCCTAGAGGATATGTGTACCAATTACCCGATCACGTTGGAAGAGCTAGCCAACATACAGGGTGTAGGTTCAGGAAAAGCTCAAAAATACGGACAGGAATTCGTAGAGGTAATCAAACAATACGTTGAAGACAACGAGATCGAAAGAGCGCAAGACTTGGTGGTTAAAACCGTTGCCAACAAATCGAAATTCAAAGTATATATCATTCAAAATATTGACCGCCAAATTGATCTGGAAGACATCGCCTCCGCGGAAGGTCTTACCTTCGAAGAACTGATCAAAGAAATGGAAGCCATCGTCTTCTCCGGAACCAAACTTAACATTGATTACTACATCAACCAAATTCTGGATGAAGAACAACAACAAGAAATCATGGATTACTTCATGGAAGCCAAGAGCGACAATATTGGAGATGCCTATGATGAATTCGAAGGCGACTACTCTGAAGAAGATCTTCGTCTGATGCGACTAAAACTACACTCCAAACATGGAAATTAAATAAAAAGCGACCTAAGGTCGCTTTTTTTATTCCATCCGATCAATCATCACATCCGGCAAATGCTGTATAAACTGGAATAGCAAAGTTTCATCTCCAGCCTTATGGGTTCGAATAACCATCGTCACCCGGAAAGTAGTCATATCTCCCAACTTGGACGACTCGGTAGAGTAAGAACTGATCGTATGCTTTTTACGCTTTATCTCATCGGTAACCTCCTTGATTACCTCTTGACTTGTTGTCGTAAATATTAACAATACATTCCTCTGGCTAATCTTTTGGAAAAGATATCCTAAACCTTCCAAGCCTAACAAAGTCAACAACATTGCACTGATTCCCAGCCAATATTGCCCGGCTCCAACTGCAAGTCCAATGGCAGAAGTAGCCCATATCCCGGCAGCCGTGGTCAACCCTCTCACGAATAATTTCTGGATAATAATAGTCCCCGCTCCCAAAAAACCGATACCACTCACCACTTGAGCCGCAATACGACTCGGGTCAAGACCGATCCCCGTATCCCCAAGAATATCCCAGAATCCATATTTCGACACAATCATAAAAAGAGCGCTACCCAAAGCTACCAAGAAATGAGTTCTAAATCCCGCCTCCTTCGCCCGGTATTCACGATCCAAGCCTATGATAGCCCCTAAAACTCCGGCCACAAGTAATCTAAAGAAGAAATCCCATGTCATCATATCCGTATCTATTTTACTCGATTCTTATCTTCACACAAAGATAAACCAATCTACGCAAAGTTGCGTATGAAAGATACAGTAGGATAAAAAAACTTTATTAAGATATGGCATTATTACTCGTAATTCTGTTTATTAGCGGCTACATTCTGATTGCCCTGGAACATCAGACTGGAATTAATAAAAGTGCCATAGCACTCCTTCTAGGGACACTGCTATGGACTCTCATTCCACATACTGACAACGAAATTATTAATCACCTCGGAGATACTGCCGAGATTTTGTTTTACCTGCTCGGGGCAATGACAATCGTGGAATGGATTGACACACACAACGGGTTCACCTTGATCACGGACCATATCACCACACGTAACAAACGAAAATTATTGTGGATCATTGCCTTGATCACTTTTATCATGTCTTCCGTACTTGATAACTTAACCACAGCCATTGTCATGATCATGTTACTTCGCCGCCTAGTTGACGAGCAAAGAGAACGATGGATATTCGGCAGCATCGTTATTATTGCCGCTAACGCGGGTGGAGCATGGACCCCGATCGGGGACGTTACCACGATTATGCTCTGGATTAATGATAACATCACCTCTCTGAATATTATCCGTCACTTATTCCTCCCAAGTCTGGTTTCATTAATCATTCCACTAACCATCACAACCTACTGGCTACAGGGGGAAACAGAACCTCAACAAACAACAAGCACAAACACGCTCCTAGCCATCAGTCACAGAGAACAAATAACCATCCTGATCATCGGCATTGCCAGCCTCCTATTTGTTCCTGTTTTTAAAGAATTCACGAATCTCCCTCCATTCATGGGGATCATGCTAGCTTTGGGAGGCGTGTGGACATATACAGAAATTCTCTATAATCGAAAAAGAAACCTTCCCCCAGAAAAGATACACCGTATTCCATCCATACTTACAAAAGTTGATTACAGTACCCTTCTATTCTTTTTGGGGATCCTTATGGCCGTCGCTACCTTACAAATAGCAGGCATACTTGACCAAATGTCCACGTTCTTAAATAACAAAATACACAACGTTTACCTAATAAACATGATCATAGTTTTTCTTTCCTCCGTGATCGACAATGTTCCGCTTGTCGCTGCCGCCATAGGAATGTATCCCTTGATTCACACAAGCGGCACCTTATCACCATACCTCATGAATTTCACGACGGATGGAACATTTTGGGAACTCCTTGCATATTGTGCTGGAATCGGTGGCAGCATCCTAATCATTGGTTCTGCAGCCGGAGTTGTCGTTATGGGTATGGAACGTATTAATTTCATGTGGTACATGAAGCACATCACCTGGATTGCCCTTCTCGGTTATCTGGCCGGAATCGGCGTATATTATCTACAATCTCTTTTATAATTAAGAAAGACCGTCCTACCAAACAGCAAGACGGTCTTTTTATTTTATCTAAATATTCTTTATTCCATATAGCGAATAATCGTTTGTTCCCGATCCGGTCCCACGGACACAATCTTGATCGGTACCCCAGTCTCCTCTTCCAAGAATGCCAAATAATTATTGAACTCTTCCGGGAATTCGTCCTCTGAAGTCATTTTTGTCATATCACATTTCCAACCCGGTAACTCAGTATAGATCGGTTTTACTCCTTCTGTAATATCAAACGGGAAATAATCTACCTCTTCTCCATCCACCTCGTAAGCAACGCAAGCAGAAATCGTGTCAAAAGTATCCAGCACATCACTCTTCATCATGATCAACTGCGTCACTCCATTAATCATGATAGCATATTTCAATGCCACCAAGTCTATCCATCCGCAACGACGTTTACGACCAGTTACGGCTCCAAACTCATGGCCCAGCTTACAAAGTTTTTCACCCGTTTCATTTTCCAGTTCCGTTGGAAATGGTCCGCTACCTACACGGGTACAATATGCTTTGAAGATACCATAAACCTCCCCAATACGATGAGGAGCAACTCCCAATCCCGTACAAGCCCCAGCACAAACCGTGTTGGAAGAAGTTACGAAAGGATAAGAACCAAAATCTATATCCAACATGGTACCCTGAGCCCCTTCGGCCAAAATGGATTTTTCATCATCTAATAATCGGTTAATCTCATGCTCACTGTCCACTAACTCGAATTGTTTCAGATACTCGATTCCTTCCAACCACTCTTTCTCCGTAGTTGCTAAATCGTAAGTAAAGTTTAAACTTTTCAATATCTGTTCGTGACGAGCTTTCGCCTTTGCGTATTTTATATCGAAATCATGTAGAATATCACCAACACGAACACCATTTCTACTAATTTTATCCGTGTATGTCGGTCCGATCCCCTTTCCGGTAGTCCCCACTTTAGCATCACCCTTGGCAGCCTCATAAGCCGCATCAAGGAATCGATGGGTCGGCAAAATCAGATGTGCTTTCTTGGATATATGAAGTCTTTTTCTCAAATCATGCCCAGACGCCGCCAATGCTTCTGCTTCCGCTTTAAACAAAGCAGGATCAATCACGACACCATTACCGATGATATTGACTTTATCTCCTTGAAAAATTCCGGATGGAATGGAACGAAGTACATATTTCTGACCTTCGAATTCAAGCGTGTGCCCTGCATTAGGCCCTCCTTGAAAACGAGCCACGACATCATAGTTCGGGGTTAACACGTCAACCACTTTTCCCTTACCTTCATCTCCCCACTGTAATCCCAACAATACATCTACTTTCATCTGATACTATATTTTTATGAAACAAACGTGCAAAATTAATATTTATTTCTTACCTGTCAACTTACAATTGCTGCAAATACCATAAATATAAAGCATATGATGATGAACGGTAAAATCATACTTTTCTTCCACGTGTTCGACGATTTCCTCCAACCGTGAATCAGCGAATTCCTCCACTTTCCCACACACTTTGCATACAATATGTTCGTGTTTCCGGTTATTGTATGCTCGTTCGAATTGAGCTATATTATTCCCGAACTGATGTTTGATCACCAGCTTACATTCTAATAACAAATCAATCGTATTGTACAATGTTGCACGGCTAACCCTGTAATTTTTATTCTTCATAAACACGTACAAGGATTCTATATCAAAGTGCCCGGAATGAGAATAAATCTCATCTAAAATAGCGTATCTCTCTGGCGTCTTTCGATGCCCTTTCTGCTGCAGGTAAGTGGTAAAAATCTCTTTTACCGTCTCCTTTATTTTTTCCATTGAGTCCAAAGCTAATTCTATTTACAACATCGCTAAGTTACAATAATTATCCGAAGTTCTATCCTTATTTAGACAAAATTTAATTTAGACATCTAAATTCTCTACCCGGGAAACGTTCTCCACTCCCTTCAGAGATGCAATCTTCATCATTAAATTATTCAAGTCTGCCGTGTTATGCACGTACAAATGGATCATCCCCTCAAAAATCCCATCCTTGGTTTCAAAATGCACCGTCCTCATGTTCACATTACTCTCTTTTGATATAATCATCGTAATATCACTCACGATTCCTATGCTATCAATACCATTTAATTTGATCACAGCAAGGAAAGACATGATCTTGTGACTGACCCATTTCACCGGAACAATTTTGTCCCCGTAACTGGACATCAATCGGATTGCCTCCGGACATTTCCGTTTATGCACAGTAATCTTATCCCCGTCAATCTTCATGCCGACGACATCGTCACCCGGGATCGGATTACAGCACGGAGCAATGATAAAATCAGAAGCATCATCAGTAATATCATTAATCACTTTCCCCTTTTCTTCCTCTTTGTCCGGTACGGACTTATCCTTATCGCTCTTGAAGAACTGGAGTTTCCAATACTTAACAAATTTATTTTCTGACTTTTTCTTTAAGGCTTTACGCACCTCCTCTATGTCCAAATGCCCTTTAGCAAGACTCACGTATAGATCATCTTTATGCTGCAACTTCAAATGCAATAAAGCCTTATTCAAATTTTCCGCCCCGAAAGGCAGTTTCATATCTTCCAGCAATTTTTCAAACATGGTAGTTCCGATACGGATTTGCTCTTTTTTCTCCCTCCGGAAAACCATAAGTATATTATTCCGAGCTTTAGCAGTAACGATAAAATCAAGCCAATCACTCTGCGGTTTCTGTTTATCGCTGGTCAGCACCTCAACCTGATCGCCACTCTGTAACCGATGACTCATCGGGACCAATTTGTGATTCACCTTGCCGCCTATACATGAATTCCCGATCTCCGTGTGAATATCATAAGCAAAGTCCAAAACAGAAGCTCCTTTCGGAAGTGTTCTCATCTCCCCCTTCGGGGTAAACACCCGGATCTCCTTGGCAAAAAGATTAAGTTTAAATTCGTCTAAAAATTCCAACGCATCAGTTCCCGGTTGCTCCAACATCTCCTTAATACCCGCTAACCACTTGTCCACCTCGTTACTCGCTTCAGCATTATCCCCCTTGTATTTCCAGTGTGCAGCCAATCCCTTCTCGGCAATCTCATCCATCCGACGGGAACGAATCTGCACCTCTATCCACTTTCCCCCGGGCCCCATAACGGTAAGATGTAAGGCCTCGTATCCATTAGCCTTCGGGACACTGACCCAATCCCGGATTCTCTCCGGTTTTGGACTATACATATCAGTAATCAACGAGTAAATATTCCAACATTGCCATTTCTCCGGTTGATTATCCTTCGGATCGAACACGATCCTCACGGCAAGCAAATCATATATCTCTTCAAAAGAAATGTGTCTACGCTGCATCTTGGACCACACAGAGTAGACACTTTTCGTTCGTGCTGTTATATCATAACGATACCCACTCTCTGTTAAACGCTCCCGAATCGGAGCAATAAATTGCTGATACAAACCGGTATGTTCATCCCGGTAATCATGAATTCGTTTTTCCAGTTCCTGGTATTCAACCGGATTCTCGTACTTCAAACTCAAATCCTCTAACTCCGTCTTAATCGCATGCAATCCCATACGATGCGCCAGGGGGGCATATATATAGAGTGTTTCACTCGCTATCTTCACTTGTTTATGTTCCGGCATGGAATCAAGCGTTCGCATATTATGCAAACGGTCAGCAATCTTGATCAAAATCACCCGCACATCATCCGCCAGCGTCAGAATCATCTTACGAAAACTCTCGGCCTGCTTGGTCGTGTTAGACCCCATAACCTCACTGATTTTCGTCAACCCGTCAACAAGTGAAGCTATTTTAGGACCAAAAAGATTGGCTATATCCTCCACCGTGTAATCGGTATCTTCCACCACATCATGCAGAAGTGCGGCTACAGCCGATTTCGTACCCAATCCGATCTCCTTCACCGCAATCTTCGCCACGGCCAAGGGATGCAATATATAAGGTTCCCCCGATTTACGTCTAACCCCCTGATGAGCTTCCCTGGCAAATTCAAATGCCCTACGAATCATTTTCACACTCTCCTCAGTCGTCCCCTTTCGCAAAGATTTTATTAAATCATCGAAAGCCGTTTCAATCATTTCCTGCTCGTCCATAACCCAAATAACTTTAGATTTAAGATTCTAAATTTAAGATTAAAATATTAATCGTAAATCACAAATCATAAATCGCTTAATCACTAAATTTTACAGTTCTATATGCCGGGAAGTAACTTCCGCCTGCATAAATAGCGCTGCCATCTTATCAAACATTCCACCTTTCTCCGTGGTCAAGAATTCAATCTGCCCCCCCCGGGAAAGTTCTCGTTCCATCTCCGGATGCCGCCACAAATAGTCTTTCAAACTTCGTGCTACAATTTCACCCTGCTGGATGACGGTTATCCCTTCCGGAATAAAGCGGTCAATAACACTTCTCAACAACGGATAATGCGTACAAGCCAACACGAGAGTGTCAATCTGCGGATCAGCTTGTAGAATTGTATCTATATACTTCTGTACAAAGAAAGCCGCCCCCGGAGAATTCATCTCGTTATTCTCCACGATCGGAACCCACATGGGACAAGCCTGCTGCGTGACCAGAAATCCCCTCTCCGAATGAATTTTGGCAATCTCCAACAAATATGACTCCGACGCCACGGTTCCCGAAGTTGCCAAGATACCGATATGCCCATTCCCTGTAAAATCCGCCACAGCCTCTACGCTGGGACGAATAACTCCTAACACTCTTCGTTGAGAATCTATCCGGGGCAAATCGACTTGCTGTATTGTCCGTAGAGCTTTCGCCGAGGCCGTGTTACACGCCAGGATAACCAGCTTACACCCCATCCCGAACAACTTTAAAACCGCCTCTCGCGTGTACTTGTAAACAACATCAAAAGAACGAGTTCCATAAGGTGTACGAGCATTATCTCCCAAGTAAATATAATCATACTCAGGCATCTCTTTTACAATATCTTTCAATATCGTCAATCCCCCATATCCGGAATCAAACACCCCAATCGGACAAGACATATGTCTATTATATTAAGTTTATAGCTGCTAATATACCTTTTATTCCCAAAGAATGCAAAAAAAAAGCCGCCCAAAAGGGCGACTTTATTTCATTATATATATAAATTATTGAATACCTAATTTTTTCTTTACCAGCGGTAACACATCCTCACTATTATCAGCCGTATACAATAATGCACCTTGACCGAAATTAGGAGTTGCAGCAAAAATATAAGTGAAACCACCTTCTTTACCTACGGCTTGAACTGCATTTTGAATTTTAGTAATAATTGGTGCTAACAAATCTTCCTGTGTTTTAGCCATTTGTTCTTGAGCTAATTGTTGGAAGTTTTGAATTCTCTCTGCCAATCCTTGAATTTCTTGTTCTTTAGCTGTACGGCTTAATTCAGTCAGTGTTTTAGCATTAGCCTGATATTCTTGCATCAATTTCTGATAATTCTCATGCATTGCTGTCAATTCTTTTCTAATCTCTTGCTCCTTAGCTGCTAAATCATCCTGAGCCTTCTTGAATTCCGGCATACTTGTCATCACCTTTTGAACATCAAGATGACCTAACTTAATTGGTTTTGCAGTTTGAGCAGAAGTAGCAAAAGCAGCAAACATAAATGCTACTAAAGCAAATAATTTCAACGTATTCTTCATAATGTTTGTCTTTAAAATGATCTACAAAAGTAATAAAATAAAATTCCTTTTCCTAGCCTACATACATAATGTATGCAAAGAAGCCCAAAATAATTTATGATTTAATGGTTAAAATTCTTGTCCCAACACGAAGTGGAATTGTGAACCACCAGCACCACTACGTCCCGGCACATCATCAAATCCATACCCCCAGTCAATTCCAAGCAAACCAAACATTGGCAGGAAAACACGCAAACCAACCCCGGCAGAACGATACAGATTAAACGGTTCGAAATCCTTCAACTCGTACCAAGAGTTACCTGCTTCCAAGAAGCCTAAAGCATAAATCGTTGCTGATTGTGCCAAAGAAATCGGGTAACGCAACTCCATCGTGAACTTGGAATACAAGCTCGCGTCTGAGGATTTCGGAGCAATAAAAGATGAACCGGCATTGGTCAACGATCCGTTTTCATAACCGCGTAATCCCACGTACTCTCTACCATACAAGCTATATCCAGACATTCCGTCACCACCCATTTCGAATCCTTCGAACGGAGACTTTTTGTTCTTATCATAGTAACCCAAGTAGCCGTATTGTGCCGAAGCATACAACACTAACGGACGTTTTTCACTACGAGTCAACGGCATGAAAATCTTTCCGCTGAATTTCCACTTATGATACTCGATCCATCTATACTTCACTTGATCCTTCTCTGCCTCGAAATGACGATTTGAGAACAAGGAATACGGCGGGGTCAATGTCAATGAAAATGCGAATTCACTACCCATTCTTGTAAATAGCGGGTTGTCAATAGAACTTCTCTTGATAACCGTTGCGATAGACAAGTTATTGGAATTACCATCACTGAAAATATAATAAGGCCAATTCTTCAACTGATAGCGTTGGAATGAAATCTCGTTATACATCGTAAACCAGTTATCCGGCCAATTAATGCGTCGTCCTAACCCCACACTAAGACCATAAGTCAACATCAACTGACGAGAATCATACATCTGGGAAGTATTACTCATATAATAAGAGTTCCGGTAACTACTGGAATATCCCGTTTGACGAGAGAAATACAATGATACACTCAATGAATTCGGCTTTCTTCCACCTAACCAAGGTTCACGGAAAGACAAACTGAAAGAAGTATAGTATTTACCGTTCGTTTGAGCCTTCAAACTAAACGTCTGACCATCACCCTGCGGCAGAGGACGGTAAGAATCCCAATTAAATATATTACGAATAGAGAAATTCGTGAAAGTCAATCCCACAGAACCGATGATCATACCGGCTCCCCATCCTCCGGAAAGCTCGATTTTATCATTCGCTTTTTCTACTAAACTAAATACAACATCTGCTGTTCCTGCTTCTGCATTCACATTTGCCAAATCAGGCTGGATTTGCTCCGGATCAAAATGCCCCATATTTGCTAACTCTCGGGCACTTCGTATAATATCCTCACGACTGAATAATTCCCCGGGATAAACATACAACTCCCGACGAATCACATGCTCGTGCGTACGGTTGTTTCCTTTGATGATTACTTTATTAATCGTCGCTTGAGGACCTTCAACCACCCGGACTTCCAAGTTAATAGAGTCTTCTCCTGATATGGTCTCTACCGGTACCAACCGGGAAAACAAATAACCATTGTTCTGATATAGATTAGAAACAGCGTCATCATCTGACGTCATGCGCTCCCCAAGATATTTACTATTATAAACATCGCCTTTCTTGATATTCAACACATCACTCAAAACATCTGAAGAGTAAATGGTATTACCCACCCAAGTAATATTATTGAAATAGTATTTATTTCCTTCCTGTACGTCGATATAAATCTTTACTCGTTTCGGTGAAATCTGCACCACACTATCCGAAAGGATCACCGCATCCCGGAAACCTTTCTCGTTATATTTATCTACAAGAAGGAACTTATCTTCATCGTAATTTTTTTCTATATAATTAGCCGACTTGAAGAAATTACGCAGAGATTTCTCTTTCGTCTTCTTCATAGCTCCTTTCAGACGGCCATCTTTCATTAACTTGTTTCCGGTAATGATAATCTCGTCAATTTTGATCTTGTTATGTTTCTCCACGATAGCATCCAAGATCACGAAATTACTATGTTCCGGATCATCACGTTGAATAATTCTGATATTTGTGTTATAATATCCTTTTTCTTTCAGATATTTTTCAATCTGCATCTTTAGATTCGACTTCATCAAGTCTGTCACTTGAGAACCCGGTAACAAATTCATCTTTTCCTTGATTTTATTCTCCTCCGCTTTTTTCAACCCAACATAATTAATCTTGGAAAGTTTATGACGTTCCTTTATATATAAAGCCAAATAAACTTTATCTCCTTCTATCTTATCTATAGCGATTGATACATCCGAAAAGATTCCATGTCCATACAATCTTTTGATTGCACGAGTAATTGTTTCTCCGGGAATCTGTACTGCCATTCCAATTGACAATCCAGCCATCTGTGCCAGATAATCCTCATCATAATTCTCCCCTCCCCCAACAGCTCGTACTCCAGCTAGTTCATAAGTTTTAGGTGAAGAATAAAAAATATCATATTGTTGTGTCGTATCTGCGACTTGGGCTTTTGCCCCATAAACACACAGTATAAAGATTAATAAAAGCGTTATTTTTCCTGTCATCTGAGTCACTTTTTTAGTTGCTCTCCGGTTAACCCGAATCGTCTTTCTCTTTTTTGAAAATTACGAATGGCCAAATATAAGTCTTCTTTTTCAAAATCGGGCCAAAATTTATCAAGAAAATATAGTTCAGTATACGCTAATTGCCATAAA
>OGJK01002914.1_pt1 | contig 12360 bp, 9 predicted proteins | sample 1571961 | NCBI WGS metagenome assembly OGJK01 (sample SAMEA2582120, study PRJEB24529) | metagenome | biome: Human gut stool | place: China | collected 2011 | reverse complement strand
CCACAGCGAAAATCTTCTCATCGTAGACGGAAACCATTATTTTACCGCTAAGACTCACATCCGTTCTAATGGAAGCAGCGCACAGCCGGGATTAAATGTCTTAGCTCGGATCGTTGTCAGCGACAAGACCTTGTGGCAGCAGATCTTCAAGTGAGATCTCGCTGACTTGTCCTCGTTGTGGCATACTGCATTTGCTTCCTAAACTGGAAAGTTCGCAGAGTGTCAAGTGTAGATGAGCAAGGGGTTGTACCACCAGATTGACGGCCATAGCTGTAGTCGAACTTCGCACAAATCTCCGCCATAGTATAATGTGTGTCGTGGGTGACAATTTTCTGAAGAAAAGAAATACAGGGAAAAGAGGGAGGATATAACAGAAAATTAGTACTTTTGCCGTGACAATCATGTACACAAGACCATGGGAAAAAGTATACTCATCAAGGACACGACGCGCGAGGAGCGCGTCCGCAACATCCGCGGCTCGCTCGACTGCGGGGCCGGTGGCTGTGAGAACTGTTCAAGCTGTTGGCGCGGCGGCGGCACTGTCGACGGCATCTATCAGGACTATGCCGACTATATCGAGGGTCGGCGCGACTTCCGCGAGATAACCGTTGAAATCAGAAACAGTAATTACTAAGCGACAGAATGGAAAGAAAAAAGGGTAAGTCGGTCTATCGCACCATACGCGACTACGTGATCATCACCATTGCCATGCTTTTAGGAGTCATCGGCGTCAACGTGTTTCTTGTACCCAACCAGATCACCACGGGCGGTATCGTGGGTATCGCCTCGATCGTCTACTGGGGTACGGGCATACCGGTGCAGAACACCTATTTCGTGCTCAACGCGCTGCTGCTCATCGCTGCGCTCGCTGTGCTTGGCTGGCGCTTCTGTGCCAAGACTATCTATGCGGTTATCGTCTTCACTGTGGCTTCCACGCTGTTTCAGTACATCTTCGGCATGAATGCCCATGCACTGTCCGATCAGAAGTTTATGGCGTGCATCGTCGGCGGTGTGTTCATGGGCACGAGTGTGGGACTCGGACTGTCGGCCGGCGGCAGCACGGGCGGCTCGGATATTATCGCCGCCATCGTGCATAAATACCGCGACGTGTCACTGGGCCGCATCATCCTGCTTTGCGACATGACCATTATCACGTCCAGCTACGTGGTGCTGCGGTCGTGGGAGAAGGTGCTCTATGGCTATGTGCTGCTGTTCATCGTATCGTTTTGCGTGGACTACGTCATCAACTCGCTGCGGCAGAGCGTGCAGTTCCTCATCATCTCGGACAAGTATCAGGAGATTGGCGAGGCCATCAACAAGATCGCAGATCGAGGCTGCTCCACGCTCAACGGCAACGGATTCTACTCCAAGAAGGACATCAAGGTCATCTTCTGTATCGCCAAGCGCAGCGAGTCGAGTCTGATCTTTGACCTTATCGATGAGATCGACCCTGACGCCTTTGTGGCGCAGAGTGCCGTGACAGGTGTCTATGGCCAGGGCTTCGACCGTGTGAAGGTGAGGAAAAAGATCAGTCTGGAAGAGATCAATAAGCAGATAGGGGAGAGCGCCAAACAGAGTTAATAGTTCTGCTGATTGTTTTCCTTCTGATAACCTTTTGGTGTACAGCCAGCGTGCGACTTGAAGAAATTTGTGAAGGCACTCTGGTCGCAGAAACCTAAGGAAAAGGCAATCTCGCCGATAGGCATGTCGGAGGAGCGTAGCAGGTTGCAGGCCTCCTCAAAGGCGAGGTTGTTGAGATAGTTGTTGATCGTGTTGCCCGTGAGCTCGCGCACCACGCGGCTGAGATAGGTGGTGGTGATGCCGAGCTTGTCGGCATAGAATCCGATCTGTCGTTCCTGGTGAAAATGTTTGTTGGCCAGGAAGAAGAAGATCTTCAGGATGTCCTGCTTATGCCGGAGATCTGGCGCTACGAGACTGCGGTCGTAGGGAAGTTCGCTGACAAAGAGCAGGCAGACGTGCACCAGTGAGCGTAGCATCTCCACCTTATATATATGTACGTAGTGTATCGTGCGTCGGATCTGTTGGAAGATACCACTGAGTTCCGCAGCCTGTGCCGCGTCGAGATGATAGAGACAGGGCTCCGTGCCACCCTTGGGCATCAAGGGAGCGTCGCCACCGTCGAGCTGCATGAGTTGATGATAGAAGCCGTCCTCTAAGAGCAGGCCTTCGGTTTCCGTTTCATCGGGAAATGAGCAGTCGACGGGTTGGAAAGGATGAAGCAGAAGCAAATCACCGCTATGCAGTTCCATACGCTCACCGCCCACGGTGACTGTGGCTGTGCCCGAGCTGATGAGGTGGAGCTCGTGGCAGCTGATGCTGTTGGTGTAGGCGTGCAAATCACTCTTGCCGCCTTCTTTTGAAGAGAAGTAGGCGACACTGCCGCCGAAGATATCCCGGATGTGATAGCGTTCGGCAAGCTGGGGTAAGCTAAGGTTTCCGCGACTGGCCATAGTGAATGTTGCGGCAAATATAGCGAATAGTTTTGGAATTTACAAAAAAACAGTTGCATTCTTAAATACTATATCCAAGAAAACCTTATCTTTGCAGCAGTATTGAACCTAAACGCAAAACCAATATGGCAACAACTCTCATCCTGATAGAACTGCTGGTCGTCCTGGTGTTCATCTTTATTGGTGCACGTGTGGGCGGCGTAGGCTTGGGCATCTATGGCATGCTCGGCACCTTTATCCTCGTCTATGGCTTTGGTCTGGATCCTGGAAAGGCTCCCATCGACGTGATGCTGATCATCCTTGCCGTCATCACAGCCTCAGCCGCTCTGCAGGCTACGGGAGGACTGGAATATCTCGTGGGGCGCGCCGCGCTGTTTCTTCGCCGCCACCCCGACCACATCACCTACTATGGTCCGCTTTGCTGCTTTGCTTTTTGCGTCTTTGCCGGTACGGCACACACCAGCTACAGCCTGCTACCGATCATCAGCGAGATAGCCCAAGCCAACAAGACACGGCCGGAGCGACCGATGAGCCTCTCGGTCATCGCCGCTTCACTGGGCATCACCAGCAGTCCTGTGTCGGCTGCCATGGCTGCCATGATCTCTTCCGATCTGCTCGGCGGACAAGGAATAGAATTGGGAACCATCCTTATCGTCTGCCTGCCGGCCAGTATTATTGCCATTTTAGTAGCGGCGTTTATCGAGAACCATGTCGGCAAGGAACTTGTCGATGCCCCCGAATATCAGCGACGTGTGCGTGCGGGACTTATTGATCCCGAGGCCGATGCCAACAATCTCAAGGAGGCTGAGACCGAGCACAACCCGCATGCGCTGTGTGCCGTATGGGCTTTCTTCTTAGGTGTGTCCCTCGTGGTGCTCTTTGGCTTCGTGCCCTCGTTGCGCCCCGAAGGCGTGACGATGAGCGAGACCATCGAGATGGTGATGATGAGCGATGCCATCCTCATCCTGCTTGTCGGTAAGACCAGTGTGAAGGAACTGCCCAAGGGCAACATCTTCATGGCGGGCATGAACGCTGTCATCGCTATCTTCGGCGTGGCGTGGATGGGTTCCACCTTCTACACGGGTAATGCTGAAGCCATCAACCATGCGCTTTCCGGTATGGTTGCCACGGCACCGATGCTCTTTGCCGTAGCTCTGTTCCTGATGAGCATCATGCTTTTCTCTCAGGCTGCTACTGTCACCACGCTCTATCCTGTCGGCATAGCGTTGGGCATCTCGCCTTTGCTCCTCGTGGCGATGTTCCCGGCTGTCAACGGCTACTTCTTCCTGCCCAACTATCCCACGGAGGTAGCCGCACTGGAGTTTGACCGCACGGGCACCACTCATGTGGGCAAGTACGTCATCAACCACTCCTTCCAACTTCCCGGCTTTGTCACCACCTTTGTCTCCATCGGTGTAGGCTATCTCATCACCCTACTATTCGTTACTCATTATTAATATATACATTATACATTATTCATTATACATTACTTCTATGAAAACAAAACGCCTTTCTCTGCTTCTGCTGCTCTTCACCTTTGTGGTGTGTCTCGCAGCCAATGCCAAGCCTAAGATCAGAATCATTGCTACCGGTGGAACCATTGCCGGTGTGAGTACTTCCGCCACCAACTCTGCCTACAGCGCCGGACAGGTGGGTGTGCAGACGTTAATACAAGCCGTGCCGCAGATGCTTGACGTGGCGGATGTCAGCGGCGAGCAACTCGTCAACATCGGGTCGCAGGACATGAACGACAATGTGTGGATCAAACTCGCCAAGCGCATCAATGAGTTGCTCAATAACGAAGGCTACGACGGTGTCGTCATCACCCACGGTACTGACACGATGGAGGAGACCGCCTACTTCCTCAGCCTTACCGTACACAGTGACAAACCCGTCATCCTCGTGGGTTCCATGCGCCCGTCTACAGCGATCAGTGCCGACGGTCCTGGTAACCTTTATGCCGGCGTCGTCGCTGCCGCCTGTCCACAGTCGGTAGGCCGTGGCGTGATGGTGTGCATGAACAATCTGCTGCTTGATGCCAAGGATGTCACGAAAATGCACACCACCGACGTGGCTACCTTTCAGGCTGCCAACTTCGGTAAGGTGGGTTATGTCTACAATGGTCAGGCCATCTACTGCCGCGACATCACCAACCTCCACACCAATAAGAGCGAGTTCACTGTCGACACCCTCACCTCACTGCCGAAGGTAGGCATCGTCTATGGCTACGCCAACTGCTCACCGTTGCCCATGAAAGCCTTCATGGATGCCAACTTCGACGGCATCGTGCTCGCCGGTGTCGGTGACGGCAACTTCTACAAGGATGTCTTCGACGTGGCACTGCAGGCGCGCGCCAAGGGCATCAACATCGTACGCTCCAGCCGTGTACCCACAGGTCCCACCTGTCTCAATGGTGAAGTCGACGATAGCAAATACCACTTCGTCGCCGCGATCACGCTCAACCCGCAGAAGGCTCGTGTGCTGCTCATGCTCGCACTCACCAAGACGCGCGACTGGCAGAAGATACAAGAGTATTTCCAGAAGTACTAAAGCTACACATCATTTCATCTTAATCCTCATCTCATCAATAATCAATAACAGTCTACCACCATGAAAAGAATGATGACATTAGCGGCCGCGCTCATCCTTGCGATGGGTGCTGCCGCCCAGGGAGATAATGTCGGCATGGGCGGTTCCGACGGCAACTATGCCAGTCTGGCCGAGCGCATCGCCAACATCGAGAAAAAAAACGATGCTTTCAACGTCTACTTCAACTATGCTGCCTCGGCGCAAGCTATTTACGACGGGCATACGTGGAACAGTAAGTTGGCTAACAAGCAGCTGAGACTCGAGATCAAAGGCAACATCACACCACAGCTTTTTTACCGCTTGCGCCACCGTATAAACAAGGCTAACACAGCACAGGGTGAGGACAACTTCGCCAAGGCTACCGACATCATGATGGTGGGATACAACATCAATGACAAGCTCACCGTCATGGGTGGTAAGATGTGTCAGATATGGGGCGGACATGAGTTCGACGAGAATCCGATGTATATCTACCAGTATTCCGACATGGTCGACAATATGGACAACTTCATGGCAGGCGTCGTGGTGGCTTACCATCCCGTGCCCTCGCAGGAAATTGCCGTGGAAGTGTCGGATGCCAACAACGGAAAGTTCTCTGACGAGTATGGTGCCGGCGCTGTGGCTGTCACGGGGCGAGGCGACGGCATCCGCCAACTCAAGAAGAGCAACAACCCACTGACCTATATCGTCAACTGGAACGGAAACTTCTTCGGCGGACGCTTCCAGACACGCTGGAGCTGGGGCTTGCAGACACAGGCTCGCCACGAGTACTCTCGCATGTGGATCTTCGGACAAAAGCTCAACTTGTCTACCGTGCAGTGGTATGTCGACTACATGGGAGCGTGGGACGGACTCGACCGGCTGCGCATTGCCACAAACGACCTTGGTACTTTCCTTAACGGACGGGAGAATGCTTACTTCAGCGACGTGCACTACAACTCGCTGATCTCTAAGGTCAACTGGCAGTTTGTGCCACGGTGGAACTTCGTGGCCAAGGGCACCTATGAGACAGCGAGCGTCAGCAAGATAGAGCAGCTCAAGGACTACCGCAAGTCTATAGGCTATCTCGCCAGTCTGGAGTACTATCCTGTCAAGGATCAGGACCTGCGCCTCTTCCTCGCCTATGTCGGACATCACTACGACTTCAGTCGTAAATGCGGACTTGAGGACTACAGCACCTCGCGCATCGAGCTCGGCTTCATGTATCGCATCAAGTGCTTCTAAGTTCCACCCATAGACATTGCGACAGCAGGGATCTGTGAGAATTTGTGAAATCTGTGTGGCATTCTATGCCTTCAGACTTCTTGAAAATGTGTGAAGTCCTTTAGTTGCGTCTACTATTTCTGGTGCGTTTCGTTATTTGCAAAAAGACGAATGTTTTTTGTAAATAGATTCATGCTAAAACGCCTAACTTTGCAGGCGTAAACAATAATCATTTCATCAACCATTCACAATTACTACTATGTCAGAAGAAAAGAATTACAGAGTGGAGTCTGATCTCTTAGGCGAGCTCAAGGTGCCCGCTGAGGCTTACTACGGTGTGCAGACGCAGCGCGCCATCAACAACTATCATATCTCGCGCAAGAAGATGCGTGACTTTCCCGACTATGTCATCGCCATCGCCTATGTAAAGCTCGCCGCCGTGCAGACCAACCACGCGTTGGGTACGATCAACGACGAGATCGCGGGCGCTATCTCGCAGGCTTGCCGCGAGATCATTGATGGCAAACTCCACGAAAACTTCCCAATCGACATGATGCAGGGCGGAGCCGGTACGTCGGTGAACATGAACGCTAATGAGGTCATCGCCAACCGTGCACTGGAGATCATGGGCCACAAGAAAGGCGAGTATCAATATTGCTATCCCAACGACCACGTCAATTGCGGACAGTCGACCAATGACGTCTATCCAACGACCATCCGCCTGGCCATCATCCGCATGAACAAGACGCTGGTCGGCTCGCTCACCGGACTCATCTCGGCATTCCGCTACAAGGCCGACGAATATCGCGATGTCATCAAGATGGGACGCACACAGTTGCAGGATGCTGTGCCGATGACCTTCGGACAGGAGTTTAACGCTTACGCTGACAACCTGGAGGAGGAGATCCTCAACCTGGAGCGCAACGTGAAGCTGCTCCATGAGATCAACATGGGTGGCACCGCCATTGGCACGGGGCTGAATGCTGTACCCGGTTTTGCCAAGCTCTGCGCCGCTAACCTCAGCAAGCTCACCGGTGAGAACTTCGTCTCGTCGCCCGACCTTGTGGAGGCTACACCCGACACGGGAGCTTATGTCAGTTACTCGGGAGCGCTGAAGCGTCTGGCCGTGAAGATCTCCAAGATCTGCAATGACCTGCGCCTGCTGGCTTCCGGCCCACGCTGCGGCTTGCATGAGCTCAACCTTCCGCCGAAGGCTCCTGGTTCCAGCATCATGCCCGGAAAGGTCAACCCTGTCATCCCTGAGGTGACCAACCAGACCTGCTTCAAAGTCATCGGCAACGATACCACCGTGACTTTTGCTGCTGAGGCCGGTCAGCTCGAGCTCAACGTCATGGAACCTGTCATCACCGAGTGTCTCTTTGAAAGCCTCTGGTGGCTCAGCAACGCCATCACCACGCTCACCGACGAGTGCGTGCTCGGCATCACTGTCAACAAAGAGCGTTGCTACGAGATGGTAAAGAACTCCATCGGCATCGTCACTGCCCTGAATCCCTACATCGGCTACAAGAGCAGCACAAAGATTGCCAAGGAGGCTAACGAGACCGGCCGCTCGGTCTACGACCTTGTGCTCGAGCACAAGGTCATGACCAAGGAAGAACTTGACAAAGCCCTCGACCCTAAGGAGATGCTTGAGTCGCATAAGTTCCTCACCAAGCATCTGTCGTCGAACTGATCATAAAGACACACAAGAAAAGCGGCCCATCCCTCTTCGGGGTGGGCCGCTTTTTCTGGTGTGTCGGGCATGACACAGGCTTAACTGGTTCAAATCCAGTCGCGTATATTTACCGCCAAGCGAAGCGAATGGCAAGTCGTTGTCGTTGTAATAGTTGAGATTGTAGAAACGAGAAACTTTTTGAGAAGTCCGAATGTCAGTTAGGCACAACCATGATGCAACCGACATTGACAAGATGCCGTTGGAAGAGCTTGATGTGTATATGCTAATCCCCATATCTACTCTATTGTAAAATAGCACAAAAACGAGGGTGTATCTGAATTTTGATGCACCCTGGCTGATCTATTATTTTGTTATTATGGTTCTTCAAGAATCTGATCACAATCCTTCCAGTATTTTTCGGACTTGTATTTATCGACACACCCTTTAGGGACATAGAGACTACATCCTTTTGTAATGAATCCCTCTTTCAGAATAGGGGGCACCATCCATTCTACATGGAGTTCCTTGGTATGAAGTCCTACAAAGGCCCTGTCTGATATATTATGTACAGTAGAAGGGATATACAGGCTGTTAAGAACGGTATCAGTGTTGAAAGCTTCATCACCAATGCTCGACAATTTTGAGTCATGCATTATCGTAATATCCCTTAAATTACTACAAACAGCAAAGGCTCTGTCTCCAATATACCTTATCGATTGAGGTATTGTAAAACATGTTAATTGGTTACAGTCTGCAAATGCTTCCTTTCCTATATACACGGTATTGGAGGGGATTGCTATATTAGAACACGTGCTTCCAAAGAACATTCTTTCAGAGACGGACTTCTCCGTATTATTGAGACGACCGCTTCGGTCAAAGTGGGTATTTGAAAGATCCAATGACTGTAGGGCATAGTTCTTTGCAAAATTGGCAAAATAGCTCATATCTCCCGTATCCACTAACCCGTTTATAGACAGATTCCTGATTCTATTCAAGTTGTCAGTGTCTTGTCCGAATACCACATTTAAAGGGTCTCGGTCTGTCACGACAGGAATATTATACTCTTCATTTGCCTGAAAAGTTCTTGGTTCCTGTCGTATTTCAAAGTCCCTTGACCTAATCCGCTGGTCACTTCCGACATGTTGAAATAAAAGAGTTGTATTTCTCCCCCAACCAGTGTTGAGGTCAACGTGGAAATGTAATGTGGCTTCACCATTGGCTGATGGCTCTATGTCTTTGCCAATGTCCCCATGTATCCAATCGACATGTCTGATATGAGCGGAATCGCCGTATCCGTCAATTCTCCACACAAATGCTGTTCTAAAAGGACAGTTAGCCTTTACTTTGACGGTCAAATCTCCTCCGGATGCAGACATCGTATAGCTAAGCTTCTCGGGATATGCAGAACGATAAGGTCTCTGTGATATCTTGATATTATATACGCCGCCATCTGTTGCCTTCACCACAAGTATGGCTTTTCTTTCCAATAGATTGGTATCCGAGGGAAGCACTGTCAGATCTATAATTGAAAATTTCTTGTCGGGAGAAATACTGTCTTTTACGACGCACCACTTTGAACTTTTGTCTTGATATTCTATCTTTGTCTGGTAGCCATTCACAGAATAAGGAAAGGCTATAGCTGTGTCGCATCCATTTTCGGGCACAGATATTCCATTCTCTATTATTTGTTGGGTAATAGTGTCTAATGCCAACTCTCCATTATTCTCATTGCATGCTGCCAGCATAATGACAAACAACAGAGCCATAAAGAGTTTTTTTATCATAAAATTATTCTTGGTATTTTTGTCTTTTACTCCCTAAGACTTTAAAAAAGCATTATTACTTACTCACTTTTCTTTTTTAACATTTATTTTTTTGTATCTTTGTACTGTAACTATTCAGCGATAGGTACGACAGAGCTATCCGTAGCACCAAACAGTGCTCGGATTGCTTCAAATGGCGTCTGCTTATGCTTCTTCGCAGTTTCTATGATGGAATGCAGGTCAAAGAATGCATCTGCACCTAAGTCCGACCTAAAGGTACCAGAGTTCTTTAATTTTATCTTCAACTTTCTAATGCCGCGTTCGCTTGCATTGTTATCAGAAGGAATCAGAGGATCCTCCAGAAAGTTGAGGATGTAATCCCTGCATTTTATCAGACCGTTTTTGAGATGTTGAAACTGTTCCTTAAATCCTTCCAAATTCTTTTTGAGCAGAGCGTCAAGCCTTTCGAGCCACGGTTCTTTTTCGATACACTCGTTAGGCCTTGTATTTCTTTCGTGGATTGCCTCCTTCAAAAGTTTTTCAACTTCTCCGGACCATTGCTGTGTTGTGTCGAGCTCGTTCAGATATTGCAGCTCTCTAAGTATATGCGCAAGACAAACCTGATGGTTCAAGAAGTGCAAGGCAAAATAGGCACTATGGCGATCTGTTACTGCTATCATTCTCTCAAGGCTGTCACCAAAACGACTTTCCAACTCCTTTGAACTTCTTCCTCCTGCACGGAATAAGAGAGTAAAATACACGGTCTGTGCTATCCAAGCCCAGTCCAGCCGCTTATTACAATAGCAGCCCGACTCGTCGAAGCCTACGACCTTTGACTGCATAATGAGTTCCTTTATTCTGTCAATAGCAGGCTTCGCTTTTGTCTTGGCCTCGTTTATCCAGTTAACCATAGAGCCCTCGCTTATCGAAAGATTACATACTTCAAGCAAGAAGTCGGCAATACGCCCATAAGGCAGAAACTGTACTACCGAAAGATAAACGACAAGGCTTTTGACAGAAGCGTCATAGACGACGGCATTTGTCCCACGTTTCCTTGCAACGTGAGATTGGATTCTTGCGCCGCACTTACTACAGATGGCAACATAATGCCTGATTTCTTTTACTATGGGCTTCATTTCTGGAAGTGATATCACCTGTGTAACATAATCCAATACAAGTTCACTATCTTCGAGCGAGTTGCCGCATTCGTTACAGTAACTAGGGACTATGTTTTCAACGAAATCTGGACTTTCAGTTTTCAAAAGTGTACTGCCTTTGTGACCAGCTTGTCTGCCTGGCTTGAGACCGCTCGTTTTGCGTAGCGTCTTAGTACGTCGGACGACTTCGTCCTTCATCTTCTCCTTGGAAGGTGGCGTGCTGCTGTTGTTTGAGTTCTTGTCTGGTGTTTCGTACTTTGCAAGACGCTTTCTAAGATCCTCTATTATCGTATTGCGTTTGCTGACCTCGGCGTTCAATTTGTTGATGTTACGGTTAAGATTGCATATAGTATCATGCTGCGAATCGATGGTTTTTTGCATCGACCCCAGCTTCTCGTTCATGCTTTTCAGCACATCGGCTATGTCCGTAACTGCCTGTTTCATAGATACAAAGGTACGAAGAATATCTGAGATAAGCAAACAAAAATAGAACTATTTTCATACTTATTTTACTGATTGATAAGCATTTAAACAAGGCTCATAATTGAGATTACCATTAGAAAGTGAAATTGGGCGGGCATTCGCTGAATAGTTACTATTAAAGTCTCTAAATGCAAAGGTTCTCAAATATAAGAGGTGGAAAAAGTCTACTTTCGACAATTCTTTGTAACTTTGCTAATGGTAAAGACGAAGACTATGGATGAGCGTCAGCGTAAGCCTTTTCCTCAGACGATAGAAGAGGCAAGAAAGTTTTTAGAGACCAGTGAACGACTCTATTACCACAATATCAGTGTCGACGTGGTGATTATCGGCTATCATGAACGTTCGCTGAAGGTGCTGTTGGAGAAACCTACATTCAGTGACGGACAGTGGATGCTGCCCGGCGGGTATGTGCGGCGCAATCAGACGGTAGAGGAGGCAGCGACAACTGTGGTCTATGACCGTACCCGACTGAAGGATCTCGATCTGATGCAGTATAAGGTGTTCTCACAGCCGGGGCGCACGTGGGGCAACAAAAACAATATCCGGCGAGAGATGGAGAAAGAGGGTATCCATGTTCCGGACGACTTTTGGATGTTCGACAATTTCATTTCTGTGGGCTTCTTTGCCTTGACGGAATATTCCAAGGTACAGCCATCTGGTGATTTCTATTCTGAGGAGTGCCGATGGTTCTCTTTGGATGATCTGCCGCCGCTCATCTTTGACCATGCCGAGATGATCGCCGATGCCATGCTTCGCCTTCGCCACCATATCTTCTTCCATCCGATCGGCTATTCTCTTCTACCCGACAAGTTCACCCTGCCCGAGATCCACTCTCTCTACGAAACTATCTTGGGCAAGAAGCTTGATGCGCGCAACTTTGCCAAGAAGCTCACCAGCATGGGCATCATCATCAAGACACGTGAGACTCGCAACATCGGCGCCCACCGCTCTCCTTATTTATATATATTCGACAAAGTGCGCTATAACGAGTTGCTCAGCATGAATGAGGCCATCATATT
>OGJK01002904.1_pt1 | contig 12386 bp, 10 predicted proteins | sample 1571961 | NCBI WGS metagenome assembly OGJK01 (sample SAMEA2582120, study PRJEB24529) | metagenome | biome: Human gut stool | place: China | collected 2011 | reverse complement strand
CGGAGCGTAACTCCCGATCGAAATCCATTGGCCAGGCGAAAGCGCGCGGGGAAGATATCGAGCCTTTACGTCTGGAAGTGAACAAACTGGGCGAAGAGCTGGATGCAGCAAAAGCCGAGCTGGATGCTTTACAGGCTGAAATTCGCGATATCGCGCTGACCATCCCTAACCTGCCTGCAGATGAAGTGCCGGTAGGTAAAGACGAAAATGACAACGTTGAAGTCAGCCGCTGGGGTACCCCGCGTGAGTTTGACTTTGAAGTTCGTGACCACGTGACGCTGGGTGAAATGCACTCTGGCCTCGACTTTGCAGCTGCAGTTAAGCTGACTGGTTCCCGCTTTGTGGTAATGAAAGGGCAGATTGCTCGCATGCACCGCGCACTGTCGCAGTTTATGCTGGATCTGCATACCGAACAGCATGGCTACAGTGAGAACTATGTTCCGTACCTGGTTAACCAGGACACGCTGTACGGTACGGGTCAACTGCCGAAATTTGCTGGCGATCTGTTCCATACTCGTCCGCTGGAAGAAGAAGCAGACACCAGTAACTATGCGCTGATCCCAACGGCAGAAGTTCCGCTGACTAACCTGGTGCGCGGTGAAATCATCGATGAAGATGATCTGCCAATTAAGATGACCGCCCACACCCCATGCTTCCGTTCTGAAGCCGGTTCATATGGTCGTGACACCCGTGGTCTGATCCGTATGCACCAGTTCGACAAAGTTGAAATGGTGCAGATCGTGCGACCAGAAGACTCAATGGCGGCGCTGGAAGAGATGACTGGTCATGCAGAAAAAGTCCTGCAGTTGCTGGGCCTGCCGTACCGTAAAATCATCCTTTGCACTGGCGACATGGGCTTTGGCGCTTGCAAAACTTACGACCTGGAAGTATGGATCCCGGCACAGAACACCTACCGTGAGATCTCTTCCTGCTCCAACGTTTGGGATTTCCAGGCACGTCGTATGCAGGCACGTTGCCGCAGCAAGTCGGACAAGAAAACCCGTCTGGTTCATACCCTGAACGGTTCTGGTCTGGCTGTTGGTCGTACGCTGGTTGCAGTAATGGAAAACTATCAGCAGGCTGATGGTCGTATTGAAGTACCAGAAGTTCTGCGTCCGTATATGAACGGACTGGAATATATTGGCTAATACCCAATTTTTCTGAATCTAAAAAGCGCCTGCGGGCGCTTTTTTTGTCTCCCTTTGATACCGAACAATAATTACTCCTCACTTACACGTAATACTACTTTCGAGTGAAAATCTACCTATCTCTTTGATTTTCAAATTATTCGATGTATACAAGCCTATATAGCAAACTGCTATAGAAATAATTACACAATACGGTTTGTTACTGGAATCAATCGTGAGCAAGCTTGAGTGAGCCATTATGAAAACGAAAATCCCTGATGCGGTATTGGCTGCTGAGGTGAGTCGCCGTGGTTTGGTAAAAACGACAGCGATCGGCGGCCTGGCAATGGCCAGCAGCGCATTAACATTACCTTTTAGTCGGATTGCGCACGCTGTCGATAGCGCCATTCCAACAAAATCAGACGAAAAGGTTATCTGGAGCGCCTGTACAGTTAACTGTGGTAGTCGCTGCCCGCTACGTATGCACGTCGTGGACGGTGAAATCAAATATGTCGAAACGGACAATACCGGCGATGACAATTACGACGGCCTGCACCAGGTTCGCGCCTGCCTGCGTGGGCGTTCCATGCGTCGCCGTGTCTACAATCCGGACCGCCTGAAATATCCGATGAAACGAGTCGGGGCGCGCGGTGAAGGCAAATTCGAGCGCATTAGCTGGGAAGAAGCCTACGACATCATCGCGACCAATATGCAGCGCCTGATCAAAGAGTACGGCAACGAGTCTATCTATCTGAACTATGGCACCGGTACGCTGGGCGGCACCATGACCCGCTCCTGGCCGCCGGGAAATACCCTGGTCGCGCGGCTGATGAACTGCTGCGGCGGCTATCTGAACCATTACGGCGACTACTCCTCCGCGCAAATTGCGGAAGGTTTGAACTATACCTACGGCGGCTGGGCAGATGGCAACAGCCCGTCGGATATCGAAAACAGTAAGCTGGTAGTGCTGTTTGGTAATAACCCTGGCGAAACGCGAATGAGTGGCGGTGGGGTGACTTACTATCTTGAACAGGCACGCCAGAAATCTAATGCCCGCATGATCATCATCGATCCGCGCTATACCGACACCGGTGCCGGGCGCGAAGATGAGTGGATCCCTATTCGTCCGGGAACAGATGCCGCACTGGTTAACGGTCTGGCGTACGTCATGATCACTGAAAACCTGGTGGATCAGGCATTCCTCGATAAATATTGCGTTGGCTACGATGAGAAAACCCTGCCAGCCAGTGCGCCGAAAAATGGCCACTATAAAGCTTATATTCTGGGTGAAGGGCCAGATGGCGTGGCTAAAACGCCGGAATGGGCCTCGCAAATCACTGGTGTTCCGGCAGACAAAATCATCAAATTGGCTCGTGAAATCGGTAGTACCAAACCGGCGTTTATCAGCCAGGGATGGGGCCCGCAGCGTCACGCTAACGGTGAAATCGCAACCCGTGCTATCTCGATGCTGGCGATTCTGACCGGTAACGTTGGTATTAACGGAGGCAACAGCGGCGCGCGTGAAGGTTCATACAGCTTACCGTTTGTCCGTATGCCGACCTTGGAAAACCCGATCCAGACCAGCATTTCGATGTTTATGTGGACCGATGCCATTGAACGTGGTCCGGAAATGACGGCGCTGCGTGATGGTGTACGCGGGAAAGATAAGCTGGATGTGCCGATCAAAATGATCTGGAACTATGCCGGTAACTGCCTGATTAACCAGCATTCTGAAATCAACCGTACCCATGAAATCCTTCAGGATGATAAGAAGTGCGAGCTGATTGTGGTTATCGACTGCCACATGACCTCATCGGCGAAATATGCTGACATCCTGCTGCCTGACTGCACCGCTTCCGAACAGATGGACTTTGCGCTGGATGCATCCTGCGGGAATATGTCTTACGTGATTTTCAACGATCAGGTGATTAAACCGCGCTTTGAATGTAAGACCATCTATGAAATGACCAGCGAACTGGCAAAACGTCTTGGCGTTGAGCAACAGTTTACTGAAGGCCGTACCCAGGAAGAGTGGATGCGGCGTCTGTATGCCCAGTCGCGGGAAGCGATTCCTGAACTGCCAACGTTTGAAGAGTTCCGCAAGCAGGGGATCTTTAAAAAGCGCGACCCACAAGGGCATCACGTTGCTTATAAAGCCTTCCGTGAAGATCCGCAGGCAAACCCACTGACTACGCCATCGGGCAAAATTGAGATTTATTCGCAGGCGCTGGCTGACATTGCCGCTACCTGGGAATTGCCTGAAGGCGATGTGATCGATCCACTGCCGATCTACACGCCGGGCTTTGAAAGTTATCAGGATCCGCTGAACAAACAGTATCCGCTGCAGCTTACAGAAATCTCGCGTTCACTCAACTTACGGCAACGTTGATGTGCTGAAAGCGGCTTGCCGTCAGGAAATGTGGATCAACCCGCTTGATGCCCAAAAACGCGGTATCCACAACGGCGATAAAGTCAGGATCTTTAACGATCGTGGTGAGGTTCATATTGAGGCGAAAGTGACGCCACGAATGATGCCGGGTGTGGTCGCACTGGGTGAAGGTGCCTGGTATGACCCGGATGCAAAACGTGTCGATAAGGGTGGTTGTATTAACGTACTGACCACTCAACGTCCGTCTCCTCTCGCTAAGGGGAATCCGTCACATACAAACCTTGTTCAGGTTGAAAAGGTGTAAGGAGTAACCGATGACAACCCAGTATGGATTTTTTATTGATTCCAGCCGTTGCACCGGTTGCAAAACCTGCGAGCTGGCCTGTAAAGACTACAAAGATTTGACGCCAGAAGTCAGCTTCCGCCGCATTTATGAATATGCTGGCGGCGACTGGCAGGAAGATAACGGTGTCTGGCACCAGAACGTGTTTGCCTACTATCTGTCGATTTCATGTAACCACTGCGAAGATCCGGCTTGTACTAAAGTCTGCCCGAGCGGTGCGATGCATAAACGTGAAGATGGTTTTGTTGTGGTCGATGAAGATGTGTGCATTGGCTGCCGCTACTGCCATATGGCTTGCCCGTATGGCGCACCGCAATATAACGAAACGAAAGGCCATATGACCAAATGCGATGGTTGTTATGACCGTGTTGCGGAGGGTAAAAAGCCGATCTGTGTTGAATCTTGTCCGCTGCGGGCGCTGGATTTCGGCCCTATCGACGAGCTGCGTAAAAAACATGGCGATCTGGCGGCCGTTGCGCCGTTGCCGCGAGCTCACTTTACCAAACCGAATATTGTGATCAAACCCAATGCCAATAGCCGCCCGACCGGGGATACCACTGGCTATCTGGCAAACCCGAAGGAGGTGTGAGATGGGAAGTGGATGGCATGAATGGCCGCTGATGATCTTCACGGTCTTCGGGCAATGTGTAGCAGGTGGTTTTATCGTTCTGGCTTTGGCGCTGCTCAAAGGCGACCTGCGAGCAGAAGCCCAGCAGCGTGTTATCGCCTGCATGTTTGGTTTATGGGTGCTGATGGGCATTGGCTTTATCGCCTCTATGCTCCATCTTGGTTCACCAATGCGCGCTTTTAACTCGCTCAACCGGGTAGGGGCTTCAGCACTCAGTAACGAAATCGCCAGCGGTTCGATCTTTTTTGCCGTAGGCGGCATCGGCTGGTTGCTGGCAATGCTGAAAAAGCTGTCACCGGCATTGCGTACGCTGTGGCTGATAGTGACGATGGTTCTTGGCGTCATCTTTGTCTGGATGATGGTGCGTGTGTATAACAGCATTGATACCGTTCCGACCTGGTACAGCATCTGGACGCCGATGGGCTTCTTCCTGACGATGTTTATGGGCGGCCCGTTACTGGGTTACCTGTTGTTGAGTCTGGCTGGCGTCGATGGCTGGGCGATGCGTCTGCTGCCAGCAATTTCTGTACTGGCACTGGTAGTGAGTGGCGTGGTGTCAGTGATGCAGGGCGCAGAGCTGGCGACTATTCATAGTTCTGTGCAGCAGGCCGCAGCGCTGGTGCCGGACTATGGTGCGCTGATGTCCTGGCGGATCGTGCTTTTGGCCGTTGCCCTGTGCTTGTGGATTGCACCACAGCTAAAAGGTTATCAGCCTGCGGTTCCGCTACTTTCTGTATCATTCATTCTGCTTCTGGCAGGGGAATTAATCGGTCGCGGCGTATTCTATGGTTTGCATATGACCGTGGGGATGGCCGTCGCAAGCTAATCATAACAACCGGGGTTTCGGCCCCGGTTCTCTTTTATTTCTGCTTCGTTAACGTGTCATAACTGGTCATCAAATTACGATAATCAGGAATGTGGTTAGAGAACAACGTCGCCAGTCCTTCAATATCATTACGCCAGTCGCGATGCAGCTCGCACGCCACGCCGAACCATGTCATCAATTGCGCACCAGCTTGCGACAAGCGATCCCATGCCGAATGCCGGGTAATTTCATTAAAGGTCCCTGACGCGTCAGTCACGACAAAGACGTCAAACCCTTCTTCAATGGCTGAAAGCGCCGGGAATGCCACGCAAACTTCGGTTACCACACCGGCAATAATTAACTGTTTTTTACCTGTCGCTTTGACAGCTTTTACAAAATCTTCGTTATCCCAGGCGTTAATATTTCCCGGGCGAGCAATGTAAGGTGTATCGGGGAATTGTGCTTTCAGTTCTGGAACTAATGGGCCGTTAGGACCGGTTTCAAAACTGGTGGTAAGAATAGTTGGTAAGTTGAAATACTTAGCCAGGTCACCCAGCGCCAGCACGTTATTTTTAAACTTATCGGGTTCGATATCCCGTACAAGGGAAAGTAAACCAGCCTGGTGATCAACAAGCAAAACGGCAGCATCATTTTTATCAAGACGAACATACGGTTTGGTCATCCTCTTCTCCTTTCGAGAGTCAGTGGTACGTCTGAAATCGATCAGACGCGATGCATTGCTCTGAAAGCATAGACGGGAAATATGAGTTTGCTGTGACCATGAAATTTTTCGACTGAACGAAGCGTATGAAATTTGTGTTAGTTCAATAAAAACAATCAGATGAGACTAATCATCTCTTCAGCATTAGCGTTATGAATGAGTAATATAAATCGATAATACCGCCGCTGGGATATCGCGTATTTTCACCCATTGACAATGTTTTTGGCGGTGGCATGATGCGCATGAAATTTGAACTTCCTCACGGTTTTAATTCATGTCCACGTATACCCAGCCTGTCATGCTTTTGCTGTCTGGCCTGCTTTTGTTGACTCTGGCGATTGCGGTGTTAAATACACTCGTGCCGCTTTGGCTCGCCCAGGAACACATGTCCACATGGCAGGTAGGCGTTGTCAGCTCATCCTATTTTACCGGCAACCTTGTCGGTACATTGCTGACAGGGTATGTCATTAAGCGCATTGGCTTTAACCGCAGCTATTATCTGGCCTCCTTCATTTTTGCCGCTGGCTGTGTCGGCCTTGGCCTGATGATTGGATTCTGGAGCTGGTTGGCTTGGCGTTTTGTCGCGGGCGTCGGCTGTGCCATGATTTGGGTGGTTGTTGAGAGCGCGCTGATGTGCAGTGGGACGTCACGTAACCGTGGGCGTTTGCTTGCTGCGTATATGATGGTTTATTACGTGGGAACGTTTTTAGGCCAGTTACTGGTCAGCAAAGTTTCAACCGAGCTGATGTCCGTATTGCCGTGGGTTACAGGTTTGACGTTGGCAGGGATCTTACCGCTGTTGTTTACGCGTGTGCTGAATCAGCAGGCTGAAAACCATGATTCGACGTCAATTACGTCAATGCTAAAACTCCGTCAGGCGCGGCTTGGCGTGAATGGCTGCATTATCTCAGGAATCGTTCTGGGATCTCTATATGGCCTGATGCCGCTGTACCTCAATCACAAAGGGGTGAGCAATGCCAGCATTGGTTTCTGGATGGCGGTACTGGTCAGTGCGGGTATCCTTGGACAATGGCCGATTGGACGTCTGGCGGATAAGTTTGGTCGACTGCTGGTGTTGCGTGTTCAGGTCTTTGTCGTCATTCTCGGCAGTATCGCGATGCTTAGCCAGGCGGCGATGGCCCCAGCGTTATTCATCCTCGGTGCCGCTGGCTTTACGCTATATCCGGTGGCGATGGCATGGGCTTGCGAGAAAGTTGAACATCATCAACTGGTGGCGATGAACCAGGCCTTACTGTTGAGCTATACTGTGGGAAGTCTGCTTGGCCCGTCATTTACCGCTATGCTAATGCAGAATTTCTCCGATAATTTATTGTTTATCATGATCGCCAGCGTATCGTTTATCTATTTGCTGATGCTGCTGCGCAACGCCGGTCATACGCCGAAACCCGTTGCTCACGTGTAAATGAATTCAAGCAGAGTGTGAACTTACTGTTTCACACTCTGCTTTTTTGTTTCTTCTATCTGACTTGCTTTATTCCAAATTTTATTCGTTTAAAAATAAAATGTGCAGCAGGTTATAATTTTGCATTTCGCTATTTCCGCACTTCTTATTTGCCGCGCATAATCCCTCGTTTTACAGATGCCCCTTTAATTTTGGCGAAGGATTTGTCTATGGCTGGGAATGTTCAGGAAAAACAGTTGCGATGGTACAACATTGAGCTGATGTCTTTTATCACTGTCTGGGGTTTTGGCAACGTTGTTAATAACTATGCCAACCAGGGGCTGGTGGTTGTTTTTTCATGGGTGTTTATCTTTGCACTCTATTTCACACCTTATGCGCTAATTGTTGGTCAGTTAGGCTCGACCTTCAAAGATGGGAAGGGCGGGGTCAGTACCTGGATTAAACACACGATGGGACCCGGACTGGCTTATCTCGCCGCGTGGACCTACTGGGTGGTGCATATTCCCTATCTGGCACAAAAACCCCAGGCAATTCTGATTGCGCTCGGTTGGGCGATGAAAGGCGACGGTTCGCTAATCAAAGAATATTCAGTCGTAGCGTTACAGGGGTTAACGCTGGTGCTGTTTATCTTCTTTATGTGGGTTGCTTCACGCGGTATGAAATCGCTGAAAATCGTCGGTTCTGTGGCAGGGATTGCTATGTTTGTTATGTCGCTCCTGTATGTGGCGATGGCGGTAACCGCGCCTGCAATTACTGAAGTGCATATTGCGACCACAAACATTACCTGGGAAACGTTCATTCCTCATATCGACTTTACCTACATTACCACTATTTCAATGCTGGTTTTCGCGGTTGGCGGAGCAGAGAAGATTTCTCCTTACGTTAATCAAACGCGCAACCCAGGAAAAGAATTTCCAAAAGGGATGTTATGCCTGGCGGTGATGGTTGCGGTTTGTGCCATTCTGGGCTCGCTGGCGATGGGGATGATGTTTGATTCGCGTAATATCCCGGATGACTTAATGACCAACGGTCAGTATTACGCCTTTCAGAAGCTGGGCGAGTATTACAACATGGGTAATACTTTAATGGTGATTTACGCCATTGCGAATACCCTGGGACAAGTAGCGGCGCTGGTATTCTCGATTGATGCCCCGCTTAAAGTGCTATTAGGTGATGCTGACAGCAAATATATTCCAGCCAGTTTATGTCGTACCAACGCTTCTGGTACGCCCGTTAATGGCTATTTTCTGACCCTGGTACTGGTGGCGATTCTGATTATGCTGCCGACTCTCGGCATTGGTGATATGAACAATCTCTATAAATGGCTGTTGAACCTTAATTCGGTAGTGATGCCGCTGCGTTATTTATGGGTATTTGTTGCATTTATTGCAGTCGTTCGCTTGGCGCAGAAATATAAACCAGAATATGTCTTTATTCGTAATAAGCCTCTGGCAATGACCGTCGGGATTTGGTGTTTTGCCTTTACCGCCTTTGCCTGTTTGACGGGGATCTTCCCGAAAATGGAAGCCTTCACTGCAGAGTGGACCTTCCAGTTGGCGCTGAATGTTGCAACGCCGTTTGTGCTGGTAGGATTAGGACTGATATTCCCGCTGCTGGCGCGTAAAGCGAATAGTAAATAATTATTGTGGTCGGTGACGCTGACTCTGGCAGATCTGACCCGTTTTTACATAATCGAGAAATGCGCGCAAGCCGCAGGACATATACTGGCGGTTTGGATAATAGATCTGGAAGCCTGGACGCTCTGTGCTCCAGTCTTCCAGTACACATTCTAAACGACCAGTATCAAGGTACTCCTTGATCTGTTCATAGAGCAGATACCCGATACCAGCACCCATCAAAACGGCCTCCAGTTCAGCATCAACATCATCCAGAATGATATTTCTTGCGACAGCAATTTCCAGCTCCTTTGCAAATTGCCAGTGGAAAGGTTTGCCGCTGGGATAACGAAAAACAACACATTGATGATTAAGCAGATCATGAGGATGGCGGGGTTTGCCATATCTTGCAAAGTACTCTGGCGTTGCTGCTACACATAATTTCACTGGCGGGCCGATCGCCACGCTGATCATATCTTTTTCGACGATGCAACTAAGTCGAACGCCAGCGTCAAAGCCCTGTTGGACGATATCGACAAGAGAGTCGTCAGTTGTGAGCTCGACTTTAATATCAGGATATTCACGTGTGAAACCAACCAGTAAAGACATTAAAAATATACGTGCAGCTACCCGGGCGGCATTGATTTTGAGCGTTCCTGTCGGTGTCAGACGAAAATCATTCATCTCATCTAACATGATCTGAATTTCGTCGAAAGCTGGGCGCAATCGTTCATAGAGATTAGAACCCGCTTCCGTTAACGATACGCTTCGGGTTGTCCGATTGAATAAGCGAATTTTAAGACGTTGTTCCAGTGTTTTAATACTATGGCTAATGGCGGACGAGGATAAGCCTAACTCATCGCCCGCTGCACGAAAGCTTTGATTACGGGCCACGGCAAAGAAAGTGGCAAAGTCAGACATATTCATCCGCATTAGTGAAAATCCTTCATTAACTCATCCTGAATCATCACGTTTACAGGATTATGCCGCCTGCGTAAAGTGCGCTCCAGAACTTAACGTGGAGGTAAAATTATGCAGTCTGAACGTATTTATTTGGTATGGGCCCATCCTCGTCATGATTCATTGACCGCACATATTGCTGATGCGATCCATCAGCGGGCAATGGAGCGGAAAATACAGGTGACGGAACTCGATTTATATCGGCGTAATTTCAACCCAGTGATGACGCCGGAAGATGAACCAGACTGGAAGAATATGGATAAACGTTATTCTCCAGAGGTTCATCAGCTTTATTCAGAGCTGCTTGAACATGACACGTTAGTGGTGGTTTTTCCTCTCTGGTGGTACAGCTTCCCGGCAATGCTAAAAGGATATATTGACAGAGTATGGAATAATGGGCTGGCTTATGGAGATGGGCACAAATTACCATTCAATAAAGTTCGTTGGGTGGCGCTGGTTGGAGGAGACAAAGAATCATTTGTCCAGATGGGCTGGGAAAAAAATATAAGCGATTATTTAAAAAATATGTGCAGTTATCTTGGTATTGAAGATGCCGATGTCACTTTCTTGTGTAATACAGTGGTATTCGATGGGGAAGAACTTCACGCGAGCTATTATCAGTCGTTATTATCTCAGGTACGGGATATGGTAGATGCACTATAAGATGTGTTAAAAACGCTGTAGCAGAATGAAGCGCGGAATAAAAAAGCGGCAACTCAATAAAGTTGCCGCTTTACGGGGAAATTAGAACATTACCTTATGACCGTACTGCTCAAGAATGCCTTTCACGCGTTCCATGGTCTCTTTCTTCGGTGGTTTAACACCGTCGAGTTTGTACTCTTCACCCATTGCCACCCATTTGTGTTTGCCCAGCTCGTGGTAGGGGAGAAGCTCGATTTTCTCAACGTTGCCCATATCACGGGTAAATTCACCGAGGCGATGCGCTGAATCGTCATCGTCAGACCAGCCTGGGACAACAACGTAGCGGATCCACACCTTCACATTTTTGTTCGCCAGATATTTAGCGAACTCCAGCGTGCGGTGGTTGGAAACTCCAACCAGATTTTGGTGGATCTCGTCGTTCATCTGTTTGAGATCGAGCATTACCAGGTCGGTTACTTCCAGCAGTTCATCAATCACCGGATCGTAACGACGAACAAAACCGTTGGTGTCCAGACAGGTATGAATGCCTTCTTTTTTGCAGGCGCGGAACCAGTCACGAACAAACTCAGCTTGCAGGATTGCTTCACCGCCGGATGCGGTAACGCCGCCGCCGGAAGCGTTCATAAAGTGGCGATAGGTCACCACTTCCTTCATCAAATCTTCAACGGTAACTTCTTTACCGCCATGCGTGTCCCAGGTGTCGCGGTTATGACAATACAGGCAGCGCATCAGGCAGCCCTGGAAAAAGGTGATAAAGCGAATACCCGGGCCGTCTACGGTTCCACAGGATTCAAAGGAGTGAATGCGACCAATAACTGACATTGCGGTGTTTCTCCAGATGTGGCCCATCTGAGGCCGTGTTGGTGCGCAGCTCGAAGGCTACGTCGAGTCTGTTTTGGCAGTCACCTTAAAGTATAGATAGCTGACAAAAAAGGCTCTCGCGCTAAAAAAGGCCCCACTTTCGTGGAGCCTTTATTGTACGCTTTTTACTGTACGATTTCAGTCAAATCTAATTACATAGATTGAGTGAAGGTACGAGTAATAACGTCCTGCTGCTGTTCTTTAGTCAGCGAGTTGAAACGTACTGCGTAGCCAGATACACGGATGGTCAGCTGCGGATATTTTTCCGGGTTTTCCATCGCGTCGAGCAGCATTTCACGGTTCATCACGTTAACGTTCAGGTGCTGACCACCTTCGATGGATGCTTCGTGGTGGAAGTAACCATCCATCAGACCAGCCAGGTTGGTCTTACGAACTTCGTCGTCTTTACCCAGTGCGTTCGGAACGATAGAGAAGGTGTAGGAGATACCATCTTTAGCGTAAGCAAACGGCAGTTTAGCAACGGAAGTCAGAGAGGCTACTGCACCTTTCTGGTCACGACCGTGCATCGGGTTAGCACCCGGTCCGAACGGCGCGCCAGCACGACGACCGTCTGGGGTGTTACCCGTTTTCTTACCATACACAACGTTAGAAGTGATGGTCAGAACAGACTGAGTCGGGATAGCGTCACGGTAGGTGTGCAGTTTCTGAATTTTCTTCATGAAACGTTCTACCAGGTCAACAGCCAGGTCATCTACACGCGGATCATTGTTACCAAACTGCGGGTATTCGCCTTCGATTTCGAAGTCGATAGCCAGACCGTCTTCGTCACGAATCGGTTTAACTTTCGCATATTTGATTGCAGACAGGGAGTCAGCAGCAACGGACAGAC
>OGJK01002901.1_pt1 | contig 12394 bp, 5 predicted proteins | sample 1571961 | NCBI WGS metagenome assembly OGJK01 (sample SAMEA2582120, study PRJEB24529) | metagenome | biome: Human gut stool | place: China | collected 2011 | reverse complement strand
CGACCACCGAGATCTACACTCTTTCCCTACACGACGCTCTTCCGATCTCTGGTACTCACGTGTAAACATCAAATCGCCGTAGATATCGGTTGCATTTTTGACTGTCGGGCCATAGATACCCCAACGCCTCAGGTCCCAATAACGGTGGCCCTCAGCCGGCAATTCATATGCCCGCTCGTTACGAATACGTTGCCGCATTTCTTCCTGGCTGTTGACAGCCAGCCAGGGGCTGCCATTGTTCAACGACGGCATCCCCACCCGGTCGCGTACTTTGTTGAGTTCTGTAACGGCTTTGTCTAAACTGTTCTCTTCGTTATATGCCTCTGCCAGCATCAACAGTACATCCCCCAGGCGGATCAACGGAAATTCATAAGGTACCCGCGTATATTCTCCCCAATAACCGTCAAGATTACCGGTGGGAATAAATTTACGCCAGAAATAAGAATTCCAGCCTTCGGAATTCCGGATAAAGGCCTGTGCTTCCATCGGTGAACCGCCTTTTTGGGGATTGTGAAGCACAAACTGCTTATCCATCGGCACCGAACCGGCGTCTGTTCCCAGATAATGGGAATAAGGCGTAATGACATTCAGGCACAGGCGGGGATCCCGCTTGCGGTATGCGTCGAGGACTTTAGTTGTGTCACAATTCAATAAGTCGGTAATCTTTGTACTCCCGTCATCTATCGCAACACTCAGGACATCACGCCGGAATTCCGGACTACCGTCGTTGAATCCCGGAAAGATATCGTCCCAGTTAAACGGACTGCCATCGAGGTTCTCGTACATATCCACCAGGTGGGTCGAAGGTACGATACAATTGCTGGCAATGAGGCGCATAGTGGATTTATTGCCCAGAAAACTGCACAATTCCAGCCCGTGCCCTGCCACGTTACCGTCCAGAGACTGGATGGAGAAAATCATCTCTTTGCTGCGTTTGCCGTTGTACAAGCGGAACAGTTCATTGTAATCCGGATGCAGTTCATAGCCGTAATTATTCGTTTTGTTGTAGACGATTTCTTCAAAATCGGCAATGGCCTTGCTCCACTCCCGGTTGTAAAGATATACCTTCCCGCGCAAAGCGTAGGCAGCCCCTTTCGTGGCACGCCCGTAATCGGATGTTTCCCAGGCTACGGGAAGTTTGGAGATGGCATCCGTCAGGTCGTCGAGAATGTGACCGCGGATGGTTTCTGCCGATTCGCGCGGGTTGGACAAGGTGGCGAATTCCTCTTCGATGATACAGCTCTCATCGTAATAAGGTACTCCTCCCCAGCAATTGAGCATTCTGAAATAGGCCATGGCACGCAGGAATTTGGCTTCGCCTATGACACGTGTTTTCACTGTTTCATCGATATCCATGGCGGAGACATTCCGGATGACCGTATTCGAACGGTGTACTACTTCGTAGAGATATTGCCAGGTGTTCTGGACAGAAGCGTCACCGGATGAAAAAGAGGTACCCCGGGCAATTCCGGCATGGGGAGACGTACCGTCCGCAATATCGGATATCATATCGAAAGTAAAGTCGCGTCCGAAAGCCCAGCCGGCTTTCATGGCAGCATACAGAGCGACGGCCGCCTGATTGGCATGTTGCTCTGTCCGCCAGAACGTTTTGTCGTTCAACTGGTCGGCAGGAGTATAATCGAGCGTTTCACACCCTTGGAGTAATAAACCTATACCTAAAAGAGCGGAAAAAATATAGTGTCCTTTCATTAGTGCTGAATTTTAAAATGTGACATTGATTCCAACCGAATATTGCCTCAACTGAGGATAACCTACGCCGGCGGCTATTTCCGGGTCCAGACCGGGGAAATCCGTTAAGGTAAACAAGTTGTCGATGCTGGTATATATTTTGAGATTTTCGACAAAAAATTTCTCCGAAATATGGCTGGGAAGCGTGTATCCTAACTGAATGTTCTTACACCGTAAATAAGAGGCGTTAAACACCAAGGCATCGCTGGCAATGTTGTTTTTACTGTTGGCATTGTTCCGGAGCCGGGGATATTTGGAATTGTAAGGATTTTCAGGTGTCCAGGCATGGTCGGTAATATCTTTATTCAAGGATTGTCCCATGACAGTGACAAACCGGAATGCCTGGTTGTTATAATAGACTTTGTGTTTTCCTACCCCTTGGAGCAACATACTGAAATCGAATCCTTTCCAGGAAATACCGATATTACCGCCGAAAGTAAATGAGGGGGAGTTGCCGTTACCGATCTCGATCCGGTCGTTGGCATCCAGATTCCCGTCATGATTCGCATCTGCATACAGGAAGTCGCCCAATTCCGGTCTTTGATAAGTGGCGAAATAGTCCGGATTTTTATCGACCAGAGACTGTACATAGTCCAGATCGGACTGATCGCGGACAATACGGTCCACAGACATGACATATAACTGATTGATGGGTTTCCCTTCCTGCAATTTATAAACGCCGTTAATAGAGGGGACTTTCCCCTGAAATTTGGTCACTTTATTGCGGACATATCCCATGTGGAAGCCAAGAGAATAGGTCATACTGCCGATATGATCGAACCAGCTGATATCGAAATCGATACCCCGGTTGCGTACCTTGCCGGCATTCTGATTGGGGACAGCAGAAGTGCCGTGCTCTAACGGTGCCGGCAATGAAATCAGGATATCTGTCGTCAGCCTGTTGAATACATCCACAGAACCGCTTAAACGATGGTCAAACAACCCGTAATCCAGACCGATATTGGTCATGTGCGTCGTCTCCCAGGTGAGATTGGGATTGGCGAGGGTGGTCTGTGCCAGACCACTGGCCACCGCATTGCCCAGTACGTAATTGGCTGAAGCATAGAGGGGCTGATACATATAGAAAGTCGATGTGGCGTTGTTGCCGAGTGTACCGTAAGAAACCCGCAGTTTCAGCATATCCAGCCAACCGGCAGCTTTTTTCAGGAAGGGTTCTTCCGAAATACTCCAACCGGCGGATACGGAAGGAAACCATCCCCAGCGCTTATCGGGGGCAAAACGGGAGGAACCGTCTGCCCGCAGGTTTACTTCCAGTAGATATTTATCGTCCCACGACAGGTTTATCCGGCCGAAATATGAACGCATGGCCCATTCTGTATAGTTCCCTTCAATCTCACCGTTGGTACTCCCCCCGTTGATACTGGTCAGAGCATCGTCGGCCAGATCGTATTTCCTGAACCGTTCGTCTTCCCGTTTATTGTATTCCTGACTGATACCAACCAGTGCAGAAGCATTCAGTTTGCTGACATTCCATTCATAGCGTGCCGTCACATCCGAAGTCCGGAACGTATTCCGACGATTATACCGGTTGATATAAGTACGGACCGTACCTTCCCGCAGCAGTACAGGTCCATCCAGTGTAAAGCGATATAAATTTTTGTCGCATAATTGATATTCTTCATTCCGTTCCCAGGAGTTATAGGTGAACGAAGCACTCAGGGTCAAACCTTCTACCGGTGACAAACGGGCAAACAGTTTGGGGACAATACGACGGGTTTTTATCGGAAAATCCTCTTTGTAAAACCACATACGCCGGTAAGGATTAAAATTGCTGACGTTCTCTTCCTCCGGATTTTGCACACCTCCGTACAGACCCGTTTCAGGGTCATAGAGCGTCATGCCGGGAACCGTATTCAATGCTCCCGAACCGAATATCACGTCTCCTCCGTTGGTAGCATTTTCGGCATTCGGATTATTGGAATCCATATAACCGAAGATGTTCATTCCGGCAGTGATCCAGGGTTTGATGTCGACTTCGACATTCGAACGCAATTGATAACGCTCATAATCGGTATTATAAACGATACCCGGATTTTTCACATAGCCCAGAGACAGGTTATAACGTACCGTTTTCGTTCCTCCGATAGCCGAAAGATTATGATTCTGTACCACCGACGGATTCCGGTAAATATGATCCTGCCAGTCGGTATTGGGATAAACGGTGGGGTTAGCTCCGTTGTCATTGCGCCAGGCGTCGATGGAGGTCTGGGAGAAACGGGGGGCTTGCCCGTTAGCACTCAGAGCCGCATTCTGAATCTCCATAAAATCGGCATAGTCGGTGACCAGATTCAAACGTTTAGCTACCTTTTCAAACGAGAAATTGCCGCTGTACGTAATTTTGGCACTGCCTTCGTATCCGGTTTTTGTGGTAATCAGGATCACTCCGTTGGCAGCCCGCGAACCGTAGATGGCCGACGAAGCGGCATCTTTCAGTATCGAAATGTTTTTTATATCCTGGGGATTGATATCACTGATAGCACAACCGGCTACGCCATCGATCACCACGAGCGGATCGGCATTGTTCAATGTACCGACACCCCGGATCCGGATCGTAGAAGTCTCGAAACCCGGAGTATTCCCCCCCGAATTGGTTACGGTCAGTCCTGAGGCCAATCCGGCCAGGGCATTCTCGGCATTGGTGACTGGCCGCTCGGCCAAGGCATCGATGCTAACCGAGGAAACAGCTCCGGAGAGATTTGCCTTTTTCTGTGAACCATATCCTACTATAACTACTTCATCCAATTTTGTCCGGTCTTCATACAAGGTAAGGCGCATGTTTTCCCGCGCATTGACCTCGAGGGTTTTGTATCCGATAAAGGAGATGCGTAACGGGGAACCGAACCGGATATCCGGTAATTTGAACTCGCCGTTAAGATCGGTCACTTGCCCTGTGCCGCTTTCTTTGATCAGTACATTTACACCGATCAAAGGTTCTCCGGCAGCGTCGGTCACTCGTCCCTTGGCCGTAATGATACGCTGCTTTTTCAATTTATCCTTTTGGTCTTCCAACGGTTCCGGAGATTTTTTCCGGTTATCCTTTTCTGCATAAGAAACCGGTTCTCCGGCCGGCCGGAATTCTTTTCCGGCCTCCTGGGCATGAAGCGGCAGCCAGAACAAAGTTACCAGAAAGGCCAGGCATCGTATCCGGACTCTATACTTTCTATTCATATTAAATTTTTTCAGATTGTGCATATTTTCCATTTTTTGAATATACTATAGCATCCAATAAAACACATGCCAACCGGATTTTGCAAGATTTTACAACTGAGAAACAATTATTTACATTTTAATTACACAAGCGATAGCTGAGTAATAATTCCCCGGTTTGTGGAATATTTCCCCAACGGGTATCTCCGAATTCTATTATAATTTCCGATTTTTTTATATATATGGTGTATTAAAACGGCTTATATCGGAAAAATCTTTAAATTTGTCTTATTTTCTGATTCGTTATGATTATTTGATGAAACAGAATATGGGATCACTATATTAATTTTTAAAAGAATCGGATGGTTTCGGATAATCGGTGGGTTGCCACAACTAAAGGGATCGTGGTGTTTTTGTTGACTGCACTGTTGTTTGTATTTTGGTACGATCGTGATCGTGAGCTGGCAGAAAGCCATGTAACGGCCGTGCGTTTCGGTTTCTATCGGGTGATTTGGATAGAAGTTTTGTGTGGTATTACAGTGGCTTGGTGCGTTCGGAAAAAATTTCGTTTTCGCCTGCCGGATGCGGGGGTATTGTTGTTGGGGGGATATGTCCTGCTGCGTTCGGTTTATGGGGATGGGATGGTCGGTTATCGGACAGAATTATGGATTTTGTTTGTGATCCTTTATTTTTTATTGCGTCTGCTTTCTTCGCTTTGCCGGAATGCCGTCACGGTGATGTTGTGGACGCTCATGGGAGCGGGATTGGTAGAGACGATTTATGGGTTCGGACAATTGTATGGTTGGTTCGCCTCGGGGCATTCGCTTTACCGGCTGACAGGATCTTTTTTTAACCCGGGGCCTTATTCGGGATTTTTAGTGATGGTATTGCCGGTCGTTTTGTTCTATTGTTTATCGGTGTATCCCGGTCGGCAAAAGAGTGTCGGTGAGTGGAGGTACAAGTTGGAGTCCGGCTTTGTCTGGGGGATACTGTTGTTGATTTTGTCTATTTTGCCGGCCGGAATGAGCCGGAGCAGCTGGTTGGCGGCGGTTGCCGGATGCGGGGTGGTAACGGCATTTTATTACCGGATCAGGAAACAGCTGAAAGAGCTGGGACGAAAACTGGGAAAAAAGGCTTGGTGGGTAGCGGGTATCGGTGTGGTGTGTCTGTTGCTGTTGTTCAGTGGACTTTATCTGATGAAAAAAGATTCGGCCGATGGACGCCGTTTAATGTGGAAAATCGCTGGTCGGGCGATAGCCGAAAATCCTTGGGGGGGATGTTTCCCTACACGACGCTCTTCCGATCTGGGGATGTGGATTGGGCTATTTTGGCGGTGCATTCGGGAAAGCGCAGGCTGCTTATTTTACCACGGAGGAAGCCTCGGAACAAGAAGAGTGGGTGGCCGGCTCGCCGGAATACGGGTTTAATGAATATTTGCAGTTGGGGGTGGAATTGGGGATTGTCGGGAGTATCCTTTTCTTATTGGCTGTCGGGTTGGCAGTCCGGCAATTGCTCTATTCTTCCCGCCCCGAGAAAGGAGCGGTGCTGGGAGGGCTGACAGCCTTTTCGGTGTTCGCCTGTTTTTCTTATCCGTTGAGTGTGATTCCTTTGGTGATTGTATTCGTTCTGTTTATGGCGCTTGCCGGTACGCTGGATGACCGGAAACTGCCTGCGGAGGAACGAAAAAGGACTGTGGGTGCATGGTTTGTCATGGGAGCTTCTCTCTTGATGGCAGGTATTACCTGGCGATTGACGCAGCATAAGGAGGAATGGAAGCAGGCTTATATCCGTTGGGGAGAGGAACAACGTTATTTCAGCATGGATATTTTTGAGGAAACGGTAGATCATTACCGGGATTTATATCCTTTTTTGAAAGACCAGCCGAAATTTCTTTTCGAGTATGGACAGTGTTTGTCGAAAACCGGGCAATATGAGGAAGGGATTCGGATTCTGACAGAAGGTACACGGCTCAGTGCCGATCCGATGTTCTATAATATTATGGGGAAAGACGCCGAAGCCTTGAAGCATTTCGGACAGGCTGAAGCCTGTTTTAAGCAGGCTTCCTATATGGTGCCTCATCGTTTATATCCCCTCTATTTATTGGCGAAAATGTATTTCGAAAGCGGACAACCGGAGAAAGGCCGTGATATGGCCCGGCAGGTGATTCAGAAAGCACCCAAAGTGATGTCGGATGCCGTAAAAGAAATGAAAGCAGAATTGGAAGAAAGACTGAAACCATAGGAAAAAGAGAGAATTTGTTAAAAAGTACCGTTCGGATTGAAAAAGAAGGGGAAAAGTGAAGGGAGATTGTAAGGTTTTAATATATTTACAACTAATTATACTTTCGCAATATTTTAAAGAAAAGATATGAATAAAATCGCTTTTTTTGCATTAATGCTCGCCTTGGGGCTTGTCGGTGGTTGTGGAAATAAGAAGGAGGAGAAAAAAGAAGAAAAAGATTTGGCCCGGATCAGCCAGAAACAGGACAAAATCGAGGTGAAAGCAGCAAAAGTCCGGCTGGCTCCCTTTGAAATGGAATTGGTCAGCAATGGCAAAGTTAATGCCCGTCGGAAAGCGGTTTTGGCTTTTATCACGAATGATGTGGTCAGGAAAGTACATGTGAAAAATGGAGAAAGGGTGAAAAAAGGAGATCCCATCGTGAGCGTGGACGAACTGAAAGCCGGTCAGCAGTTGGAAGCCGCCCGCCTGAGCTGGGAAAAAGCGAAGCTGGAATTGAGGGGACGGCTGATGAATGAGGGGATAAATTCATTGGAAGATACGCTGGACGAACGTGTAATCTCTAAAACCCGGCTGGAAAATATCAAATTACAGATCGGTTATACCTCTGCGGCTAAAGAATATGAAAAAGCGGTGTACGATTATTCGAACATCACGGTGTATGCTCCTTTTGACGGCGTGATCGCCGATCTGGAGGTGAAGGAATACAACCAGTCCTCTGCCTATAAAGAGGTTTGTTCGGTAATCGACGATGCTACCATGGAGATTGTGTTTAACGTACTGGAAACCGAGATCGCCCATTTGAAGGCAGGGATGGAAGTAGAGATTACGCCTTATGCAAACGATAAAGTTACCCTGAAAGGCACGGTGACTGAAGTGAATCCGAAAATCGATGAAAACGGTATGGTGAAAGTCAGGGCTACAACCGATAATCCCGAAGCAGTGTTGGTGGATGGAATGAATGTCAGTATATTGGCTAAACGGCAAATCGCCGATAAATTGATCGTCCCGAAAACAGCGGTGTTGCCGCGGCAAGGGAGAAAAGTCGTGTTTGTCTACGAGAATGGCCGGGCTATATGGAAATATGTCGAAACAGGATTTGAAAATAGCCGGGAAGTGTGTATCGAATCGGGATTAAAAGAGGGGGAAGAGGCTATTTACGAGAATAATCTGGGGTTGTCGCACGAGTGTGAGGTGACGCTGATAAATAAAAAGGAGTAGTAGTTCCTGAAAACACTTGGAAGGTGAAATTATCTGCTTTTTCTGTCAATACTATTTTTGTCGTACTGATGCTTTTAGGGATCAGTCTGATTCCTGTGTTGTCTTTGCAGTTGCTCCCTTCTTCCCGTTCGAACGATTTGTCGGTATCTTTCTCTTGGGATAATGCCGGCCCCGAATTACTGGAAATGGAGGTGACGACCAAATTGGAAGGGGCTTTGGCGCGGACGAGAGGGTTACGGGAAATTGTTTCGGAGACCGGGAATGGCTGGGGAACAATCAGGCTTTCTATCGATAAAGAAGAAAATATCGATGCCATTAAACTGTATCTGGGGTCTGTCGTCCGTTCGGTGAAAAGCGGATTCCCGGAAGGAGTACAGGTGTCGGAAGTACGTGGAGGAGAATACAGTTCCGGTAAAGAAGCTAAAAAAGAACGGCAGCTTTTATTGACTTACGGTATTTCAGGGCCTGGTACTACTCAGGATGTCTCCCGTTTTGCGGAAGACAATATCTCGAACATCGTCTCTACCATGCCGGGGATAGAAAGTGTGACGGTAACCGGGGCTGTTCCCATGGAATGGGTACTGATTTACGATCAGCAAGTGCTTGAAAATATCGGTATCAGTGCTTCCGATATCCGCTCGGCTTTGAACAATTATTATATGCGCCGGGATGGGGGAAAAGTATTGATCGATACCGTTCCTGCCAAAGAATATGCTTATATTATTTTCCGGGGTAATCCGCTGAGTCATGAGATCGATATGCTGAATATGCCGATCAAGACACTGGGGGATCGGATTGTTTTATTGAAAGATATCGCAACCCTGGATTATCGGGAGAAGTCTCCTTCCTCCTATTACCGGATCAATGGTCTGAATCAGTTGAATATCAATATTTTCGCAGAAAAGAATGCTAATGTGATCGACCTTTCGGCCAAAGTCAGGGGTAAGATGGATTTGTTGGAAAAGGATTTCGGCGGAAAATATTCTTTGCAGATGGCTTATGATGCCAGTAAGGAACTGGAAGATGAATTGAACCAGACGCTTTTCCGGACCTTATTGACGATTTTGATTCTGCTGATTTTTGTGTTTCTGGTGAGCCGGGATTTCCGCTATTTGTTGATTATCGCCGTTTCTTTAGCTGCTAATGTGCTGATTGCTTTTGTTTTCTATTATTTCCTGAAAGTAGAAATCCATATTTATACTCTGGCAGGGATAACTGTGTCGTTCGGTATCATCATCGATAATGTGATCGTTATGGCCGATCATTACAGACATCATCGTGACCGGAAAGTATTTATGGCTATTCTGGCTGCGACGCTGACGACGATGGGGGCTTTGACCGTCATTTTCAACATGGACAATGAGATCATGCGGAATATGTGGGATTTTACTACGGTTATCATTGTCAATTTGTCCGTATCGTTGTTTGTAGCTCTTTTCTTTGTACCGGCTTTGATGGAAAAAATACCGTTGCGGAAAAAAGAAGCCAGAGTGCGTGTTGCCCGCAAGAGAAAAGTTGTAAAATTTACCTGGAAATACAAGCGGTTTATCGGGTTCACCTGGAGATTCAGGAAAGCATGGGTGATTTTGGCTATTCTCGGATTCGGATTACCTGTATTTATGATTCCTTCTTCAGTGGACCGCGATAAGTCGTATGCCGAGACCTATAACCGAATCTTTAGCAGCGAATGGTTTCTGACGATCAGACCCTGGATGGATAAGCTGTTGGGAGGAAGCCTGCGCTTGTTCGTGGAAGGAGGAAAAGGGGAGTGGAGGCAAAATGACAATAACGACCGTATCCGGACCTCCCTGAGTGTAGTGATGACAATGCCGCATGGAGCGACGCTGGAACAAATGAACGAGGCATTTATGAAAGTGGAAAATTTTGTCTCCGGATTTCAAGAAGTCGACCTTTTTACGACGAGTATCAGTTCTGCTAACGAGGGAAGAATGAAAATCACCTTTAAAGAAGAAGCCGAGATGACCGGTTTCCCCGAGATGCTGAAGAATGAGTTGGTGCGTTATTGTAATTCGATCGGGAATGCCGATTCACAGATTTCCGGAGTCGGAAGGAGTTTTTCCAATAGCCTGGGAGACGGTTACCGCAGTGAAGGGCTGAAGGTGGTGGGATATAATTACCGGCAAGTGATGAAGTATGCCGAAGTCTTGAAGAACAAGCTATCTGAAAACCGCCGGGTGAAGAAATTATATATCGGAAATGCCCGGAATCCCGAGAAAATGAGGGAGTTTGTGGTGAAAGTCGATAAAGCTAAACTGGCCCGTAATAATTCGAATGTCAATGATATTATGTGGAGATTGAGGAGTTTGTCTTATGCCCGGGATGAGTATACTACGGCTTATATCGATAACGAACAGACTTCTATTGTTATCCGGCCCAAAAATACGGTGGAGACCAGTATCTGGGAGATGCAGAATTATCCGGTACAGGGCGATAAAGCCACTTTCCGTTTGAGTGACGTCGGCACAATCCAATATGAGGATACGTTCGATAAGATCACGAAAACGAATCAGGAATACGATGTATCGGTACAATATGATTTTATCGGGGATTATATGTTGTCGAATAAGGTGAAAGAGAGAGTGATGAAGGAAATGAACCAGAGTATGCCGATCGGTTTCCGGGTGAAGGAAGGCCGGGATTATTGGGGAGGATACTGGAAGATGAGCAATGGGTTCGATCGGCGTATTCTGTATATCTTACTGGTATTCTGTATAATTTATTTTATCTGTGCCATCTTGCTCGAATCCTTGAAGCAAGCGATGATCGTAATGCTGATCGTGCCTTTGTCGTTTATCGGCTGTTTTTTGGGTTTTTACTGTTTCGGGCTGGTATTTAACGAAGGGGGATTGGCGGCCTTTATCCTGATGTGCGGATTATCGGTGAATGCGGTGTTGTATATTCAGAACGATTATAATAATAAGATCATTGCGGGAAAAGCGAGAGGGTTACAAACTTATTTGAGTGCCTGGAATGCGAAAATTATTCCGATTCTGCTGACGGTTATTTCCACAATTTTGGGATTTATCCCTTTCCTGATCGGAAGTAACGTGGCCGATTTTTGGATCAGCCTGGCGATCGGGACGATGAGTGGCCTTATTTTTTCTGTATTGGTGTTGATGATTTATCTGCCTTTGTTTTTTATGCGTAAGGAAGATAAAGCGGGATGCAGACGGAAAAACAGTGGGATGAAGGAAGGGGGAAGAAAATGGTTAAGTCATATTGAATTGAATAAGATACGGGGATTCATAAAGCATTGATGTTTTCCTTTTTGGTCATTAAATATTAAGAAAATGATTGGTTTTTTACTCAAACGTCCCGTCGCGGTAATCATGAGCACCATTGCCTTTTTGGTATTGGGGGCAGTGGCTATGTTTCAGCTACCGGTTTCATTGATGCCGGATGTAGATATTCCCGAGATCAGTATACATTATACTCAGGATAATGCCTCGGTCAATGAAATGGAAAACAGTATCACCAACTTACTGAGAGGGCAGCTGCAACAGATTCCGTCATTATCGGACATTACTTCCGAATCCAGGGAAGGGAGCGGAACGATAACCATGAAGTTCGAATACGGCACTTCGATCGATTATGCTTTTATCGAGGTCAATCAGAAAGTGGATGCTGCGATGAACAGCTTCCCTAAAGAGATGCAACGGCCTACGATTATTAAAGCTTCGACTTCGGATATTCCTGTATTTTATATTCAGTTGAATTTAAAAAAATTGGAATCGGATATCAAATTCCTGGAATTTTGCGAATTTGCCGATGCCGTTTTGAAAAAGCGGTTGGAGCAATTGCCGGATGTCGCGATGGTGGATATTAGCGGGATGTATCAGCCCGAAATGTATATCTTGCCCGATGAAGCCAAAATGAAGAGTCTGAATATTACCCAAGATCAATTGAAAGAAGCTATCGATCAAAATAACCGGGTGTCGGGAAGCTTGTCGATCCGGGACGGTTACTACCAATATAATATAAAATTTACCAGTCAGCT
>OGJK01002899.1_pt1 | contig 12398 bp, 10 predicted proteins | sample 1571961 | NCBI WGS metagenome assembly OGJK01 (sample SAMEA2582120, study PRJEB24529) | metagenome | biome: Human gut stool | place: China | collected 2011 | reverse complement strand
TGTAGGAAATCTGTTTTATCACAAGCCCTTAAAAAGGTTACAGCGAAAATAATTCCGGATCTTTACTTTCGATTTTGGCTATAATGTGGTATAATATACTGTAACTGTTCGGATTTGAATGGTTACAGATTTTTTTGAATAAAGACTCTTATATAGAGGTTAATATAACATTGGAGGTATCGGTATGTCACGTGCGGCACAAAGATCAGAATTACAATCTCAAATATGGAAAATAGCAAATGAAGTTCGTGGTTCTGTAGACGGATGGGATTTCAAGCAATATGTACTAGGAACACTTTTTTATCGTTTTATCAGTGAAAATTTTTCAAATTATATTGAAGGTGGAGATGAAAGTGTAAACTATGCAGAGTTAGATGATAAAATCATTACAAAAGAAATTATAGACGATGCAATTAAAACGAAGGGGTATTTTATTTATCCCAGCCAATTATTTTCTAATATCGCTAAAAATGCAAATACAAATGAAAGTTTGAATACAGATTTGAAAGCGATATTTGATGCTATTGAAAATTCGGCAAGTGGTTATCCTTCAGAAAAAGATATTAAAGGGTTATTTGCTGATTTTGATACTACGAGCAACCGATTGGGAAATACAGTAAAAGATAAAAATGCACGTTTGGCAGCGGTTATTAAAGGCGTTGAAGGACTTGATTTTGGAAACTTTGAGGATAATCAGATAGATTTATTTGGAGATGCATATGAATATTTGATTTCAAATTATGCTGCAAATGCTGGTAAGTCAGGCGGAGAATTTTTTACGCCTCAAAGTGTATCAAAATTGATAGCAAAACTAGCGACACATGGTCTAACTACAATTAACAAGATTTATGATCCGGCAGCAGGTTCTGGTTCGTTATTATTGCAAGCAAAGAAACAATTTGATAACCATGTGATTCAGGAAGGCTTTTTTGGCCAGGAGATAAACCATACAACATATAATCTTGCTCGTATGAATATGTTTTTGCACAATGTCAATTATGATAAGTTTAATATTGCATTGGGAAATACCCTTACTGCCCCACAATTTGGAGATGAAAAACCTTTTGATGCAATTGTGTCTAATCCACCTTATTCTATAAACTGGGTTGGTAGTGATGATCCAACACTGATTAACGATGATCGCTTTGCACCTGCAGGAGTGCTTGCTCCGAAATCTAAGGCAGATTTTGCATTTGTTCTGCATTGCCTTAGCTATCTTTCTGGTAGAGGGCGGGCAGCTATTGTGTGTTTTCCTGGTATATTTTATCGAGGAGGAGCAGAACAGAAGATTAGAAAGTATTTAGTTGACAATAATTTTGTTGAAACAGTTATTTCACTTGCACCAAATTTATTTTATGGTACATCCATAGCGGTAAATATACTGGTGCTTTCAAAACATAAAACAGACACGAAAATTCAATTTATAGATGCAAGTGGAGAAGAATTTTATAAAAAAGAGACAAATAATAATGTATTGTCACAGGAACATATTGATGCCATCATGCAGCTATTTGATAGTAAGGAAGAAAAAGAATATGTCTCCAAAAATGTTGATAATGAAAAAATAGCTGAAGGCAATTATGATTTATCTGTAAGCTATTATGTGGAAAAGAAAGATACAAGAGAGGTTATTGATATTGATGTTTTAAATGCAGAAATAAAGAAAACAGTGAAGAATATAAATAGACTACGTTCTGAAATAGATGCAATTATTGCGGAAATAGAGGGGTAACTATGGATAAAGAATTACAATTTTTGATTTATAATACTCCTGAAGAAAATGTTTCCGTTAATGCCGTAATAAAAGATGAAACAATTTGGCTGACACAAAAAGCAATGGCTGAATTGTTCGGTGTTGGTGTTCCAGCAATAAGTAAGCATCTTGCAAATATTTATGCAGAGGGTGAATTAAATGAAATTTCAACTGTTTCCAAAATGGAAATAGTTCAACAAGAAGGCTCAAGGGATATAAAAAGAAATATGGAGTTCTACAACCTTGATGCAATTATTTCAGTTGGATATCGTGTTAATTCAAGAAAAGCAACAAACTTTAGAATATGGGCAACAAGGATTCTGAAGGAATATATGATAAAAGGTTTTGCGATGGATGATGAACGCTTGAAGCAGGGAAAAACAGCGTTTGGTAAAGATTATTTTAAAGAACTGTTGGAACGAGTACGTTCTATCCGAGCAAGCGAACGAAGGATATGGCAGCAGATAACAGACATATTTGCAGAGTGCAGTATTGACTATGACAAAGATTCTCAAACAACACATGATTTTTATGCAATGGTTCAAAACAAGTTTCATTACGCAATTACCGGACAAACTGCTGCAGAAATCATTGACACAAAAGCAGACCATACCAAAGAACATATGGGATTAACTACATGGAAAAATTCTCCTGATGGAAGAATCTTAAAATCAGATGTTACGATTGCAAAGAATTATCTTGATGAGAAACAGATTCGTCAGTTGGAACGAGCTGTCACGGGATATTTTGATTACATAGAAGATTTGATAGAGAGAGAAAACACATTTACTATGACGGAATTTGCAGCCAGTATTAATGAATTTTTAGCATTTAGAAAATATGATGTTCTGGAAGGCAAAGGTAGAATCTCAAAGAAGACAGCAGATAGAAAAGCTGTTTCAGAATATGTTGAATTTAATAAAACACAGAAAATTGTTTCGGATTTTGATAAAGAAGTAAAGAAAATGTTGCAGGGAGGTGAAGGTGGAAATGAGTAAATTGGATGAGTTGATTGCTAAGTTGTGTCCGGATGGAGTTGAGTATATAGCAATAGGAAAAGTTGTAAAATATGAACAGCCAACAAATTATATAGTGAAAAGTACAGATTATAGTGATGCTTTTTTAATTCCAGTACTTACCGCTGGTCAATCTTTTATATTAGGATATACAGATGAAAAAGCTGGAATATATAATGCGTCCAAAGAAAACCCGGTAATAATCTTTGATGATTTTACCGGAGCATTTAAATGGGTTAATTTTCCATTTAAAGTTAAATCATCTGCAATGAAAATTCTTACAAGTGAAGAAGACGAAATAATGATACGATACGTTTTTCATGTTATGGGCAGCATGGGATTTACATCAGATGAACATAAACGATTGTGGATAAGCACATATTCGATGATAAAAATCCCATTTCCACCATTGCCAATACAACGTGAAATTGTCCGTATTCTAGACAATTTCCCCGAGCTTACAGCCGAGCTTACAGCCGAGCTTACAGCCAGAAAAAAGCAGTATGAATATTATCGGGATACAATGTTATCAGTAGATACGCAAATTCCAATTGTCAAATTAAAAGATATTGCGACCGAGATGTATCGTGGTTCAGGAATTAAACGTGACCAAGTGACATCTGAGGGGATTCCTTGTGTTAGATATGGAGAAATATACACTACTTATAATACGTGGTTTGAAAAGTGTATATCTCATACAAAATTAGAATATGTTTCATCGCCAAAGTATTTTGAACATGGAGATATTTTATTTGCTATTACCGGTGAAAGTGTTGAAGATATTGCAAAGTCTATTGCTTATATAGGACATGAAAAGTGTTTGGCTGGTGGTGATATTGTTGTTATGAAACATAAACAAAATCCTAAGTATCTTTCTTATGTTCTTTCGACATATAACGCGAGATTGCAAAAAAGTAAAGGGAAAATAAAAAGCAAAGTGGTTCACTCTAATGTCCCATCAATAGAAAACATAGAGATTCCGCTTCCACCATTAGAGGTACAGGAACGTTTTGCAAATGTGCTAGACAATTTTGAATTAATTTGCTCGAATCTTAATATTGGATTATCTACGGAAATAGAATTACGAAATAAACAATATGAATTTTATCGAGATCAGTTGTTGACATTTGCCGAAACAGGTAATACAATCTTGACAGACAGACAGACAGACAGACAGACAGACAGACAGACAGACAGACAGACAGACAGAGCTTGATTAAACTTTTACAGTACGTGTTTGGTTATGCGGTTGTTAAATTAAGTGATATTGCTACGATTACAAGAGGAGGAAACTTTCAGAAAAAAGATTTTTGTGAAGAGGGAGTTCCGTGCATTCATTATGGGCAAATATATACTTATTATGGAACGAGTGCTAGTAAGACAATTACAATGATTACCCAAACTGCCGCAGATAAATCAAAATTTGCAGAACCCAATGATATTATAATGGCAGTTACAAGCGAAAATATTGAAGATGTGTGCAAATGTGTAGCTTGGACGGGAAAAAATAAGATTGCAGTGAGTGGGCATACAGCTATTTTACATCATAATCAGAATGCAAAGTATTTATCATATTATTTTCACACAAGTATGTTTTTTAGCCAAAAGCAAAAATATGCACATGGAACAAAGGTAATCGAGGTGACACCGGATAAACTTAATGATGTTACTATTCCATTACCATCAATAGCTGAACAAAATAGAATTGTAGATATTCTCAATCGTTTTGATATACTTTGTAATGATATTGTAGACGGGCTGCCTGCCGAAATTGAGCAGAGACAAAAGCAATACGAATATTATAGAGATAAACTATTATCATTTTAAATGAAGAACTAGAGGTATACTATGGGGAAAAGTTTAGATGAGATTGCAATACAACTCAAGGAGTGCAATAAAAAAGTACAGCTAATATATGCTTTTAATGGTACTGGTAAAACACGACTTTCGAGGGCATTTAAAGAATTGATTGCACCTAAAAATGAACTAGAAGAAGAAAACGGATTGGCGAGCAAAAAGATACTATATTACAATGCCTTTACCGAAGATTTATTTTATTGGGATAATGATTTGGATAATGATACTAATTTAAAATTGAAAATTCATCCAAATGCGTTTACAGAGTGGGTCTTTGTTGAACAGGGACAGGAATTGAATGTGATTAGTAATTTTCAAGAGTACGTTAATAATCATGCATTAACACCGAAATTTAATGAAGATTTTTCAGAGGTTACGTTTTCACTAAAAAAGGGAAATGATGAGGACATAGAAAATATTAAAATATCTAAAGGTGAAGAAAGCAACTTTGTCTGGAGCATTTTTTATAGTTTGTTAGAACAGGTTGTATCAGTATTAAATGTGCCTGAGGAAAGCGATAGGGAGACAGACAAGTTGAATCAACTGGAATACATATTCATTGATGATCCAGTGACTTCGCTGGATGATAATCATTTGATTCAGATGGCTGTGAATCTTTCGGATGTAATTCGTAAAAGTGAATCAGATTTAAAATTTATTATTACAACACATAGTCCGCTTTTTTATAATGTGTTATATAACGAACTTAAAATTAAAAATAATGGATATATGTTGGAGAAAAATGAGGACGGAAGTTATGAGTTAGATACAAAATTTGGTGATTCTAATGAAAATTTTTCTTATCATCATCATCTGATAGGGATACTTAAGCGAGCAATTGAAGAAAATAAGGTTGAAAAGTATCATTTTACGTTGTTGAGAAATCTATATGAAAAGGCAGCCAATTTTCTAGGATATGAGAAGTGGTCGGATTTATTACCTGACGATAAAGAAGTGTATGCGAAACGTGTAATGAATTTTTATAGTCATAGGACATTATTAAATGAAGAAGTAAAAGAGCCAACAGAAGCGGAAAAACAAACGGTGAAACTACTACTCGAACATTTAATAGATAACGCAAAATTTTGGAAGGAGGCAGAATAATGTATGAATATAATTCTATCGCAGAATCAAATAATTTTATTGTATTAGACAAATATGAAAAATATGCATCATGTGTGCGTGAAACTGGTACATATCAGACAGAAGCTGATTTGGAGCATGAATTCATACAGGATTTAAGAAATCAAGGGTATGAATATTTACCAGACATAACAACACCTGAAGCAATGTTTGAGAATGCGCGAGTACAATTGCAGATATTAAACGATGTTAAATTTACTGATTCTGAGTGGACAAGATTTTGTGAGGAATATTTAGATAAAGCAAGTGATGATCATATAGACAAAACTCGCAAAATTCATGATGATTATATTTATGATTTTGTATTTGATGATGGTCATATCAAAAATATATATCTTGTAAAGAAGGATGAAAAAGATATAGTAAAGAACAAAGTACAGGTTATTTCTCAGTTTGAGCAAACAGGAACGCAGGCTAACCGTTATGATGTAACGATTCTGGTGAATGGTTTGCCACTTATCCAAGTTGAACTTAAGAAAAGGGGAGTCGCTATTCGAGAGGCTTTTAACCAGATAAATAGATATAGTAAAGAGAGTTTTAACTCAGATAATTCTTTATATAAATATTTGCAGATATTTGTAATTTCTAATGGTACGGATAGTCGATATTTTGCAAATACAACAAAAAGAAATAAGAATAGTTTTGATTTTACGATGAACTGGGCAAAAGCAGATAATACATTGATTAAAGATTTAAAAGATTTTACTGCGACATTTTTTCAAAAAAATACGATTTTAAGGATTTTATTGACGTACTCCGTCTTTGATACAAGTAATAACTTATTAATTATGCGTCCTTATCAGATAGCAGCAACAGAGCGAATCTTGTGGAAAATCAAAAGCTCTTATAATGCAAAAAAGTGGGGAACAACAGAAAGTGGTGGATATATTTGGCATACAACAGGTTCGGGTAAAACACTTACGAGTTTTAAAGCGGCTAGATTAGCAACAGAACTGGATTATATTGATAAGGTGTTTTTTGTGGTTGATCGAAAAGATTTGGACTATCAGACGATGAAGGAATACCAGCGTTTTTCACCTGACAGTGTAAATGGTTCGGAAAATACCATCGGATTAAAACGTAATATTGAGAAGGATGACAATAAAATTATTGTTACTACAATTCAAAAGATGAATAATCTTATAAAATCAGAGACGAATTTGGAAATTTATAATAAGCAGGTTGTATTTATTTTTGATGAAGCTCATCGCTCACAATTTGGAGAAGCACAAAAAAATATAAAAAAGAAATTTAAAAGGTATTATCAATTTGGGTTTACGGGAACCCCTATCTTTCCAGAAAATGCTTTGGGAGCTGAAACAACGGCATCAGTATTTGGCAGAGAGTTACATTCTTATGTTATCACAGATGCAATTAGAGATGAAAAAGTTTTAAAGTTTAAAGTGGATTATAATGATGTTCGTCCGAAGTTTAAAGATATTGAGATGGAACAGGATGAGAAGAAATTGACAGCCGCTGAAACGAAAGAAGCATTGTTACATCCGGAGAGAATACGAGAAATATCTCAATATATATTAGATAATTTCAGAGTAAAAACCCATCGTGCACATATTGGTGCTAAGGGGTTTAATGCAATGTTTGCAGTTAGTAGTGTTGAAGCCGCAAAACTTTATTATGAGTCGTTGAATAACTTGCAAAAGGGATGTGAAAAGCCTCTTACGATAGCTACCATTTTTTCTTTTGCAGCGAATGAAGAACAGAATGCAATCGGAGAAATTCAAGATGAAACCTTTGAACCAACTGCGATGGACAGTAGTGCAAAGGAATTCTTGACGATGGCTATTAACGACTATAATAAAAAATTCAAAACCAATTTTGGCGTTGAAAGTAAAGAATTTCAAAACTATTATAGAGACCTTGCAAATAGAGTGAAAAGTCAGGAAGTAGACCTTTTGATTGTTGTTGGTATGTTTTTGACAGGATTTGATGCACCGACACTGAATACTTTGTTTGTAGATAAGAATCTTCGTTATCATGGACTTATGCAGGCTTTTTCCAGAACAAATCGTATTTATGATTCTACAAAGACATTTGGAAATATTGTTACATTCAGAGATTTGGAACAAGCTACAATTGATGCGATAAAGTGTTTTGGTGACGATAATACAAAAAACATAGTTCTTGAAAAAAGCTATCAGGAATATATGAATGGTTTTAAAGATATTGTTACAGGCGAAGTGCGTCGAGGATACGTAGATGTTGTTCAAGAATTGAAATCTCGTTTCGCAGATGTGGATGAAATTACCACAGAGAAAGAAAAAAAGGAATTTGTAAAATTATTTGGCGAATACTTAAAGATAGAAAATATTCTACAAAATTATGATGAGTTTACAAATTTAAAAGAATTACAGAAGATTGATTTAGCTGATTCGGAAGCTTTAGAAATATTTAAGTCAACACATTTTGTTAGTGATGAAGACATTAAAGCGATGCAATTAGTGGATATATTAGAAGAAAGAACTGTACAAGATTATCGTTCTACATATAATGATATTCGAGAATGGATTCGTCGAGAAAGAGAAGGAAAAGAAAAAGGTAATTCCAAGATAGATTGGGATGATGTTGTATTTGAAGTTGATTTGTTAAAATCTCAAGAAATTAATTTAGATTATATTTTGGAGTTGATTTATGAAAAAAACAAAAATACAAAAGATAAAAATATGTTGATTGATGAAATACGTCGAATCGTAAGGGCTAGTACGGGAAATCGTGCAAAGGAAAGCTTAATTGTTGCTTTTATTAATCAGACAGATTTAGATGAGATACAAGATAAAGCAAGTATTATTGATGCATTCTTTCAATTCGCACAGAATGAACAAAAGAGAGAAGCAGAAGAATTGATAATGAAGGAGAAGCTTAACGAGGAAGCTGCAAAAAGATATATTCTGACCTCATTAAGAAAAGAATATGCGAGTGAAAATGGGACAGATTTGAATGAAATTCTTCCTAAAATGAGTCCACTCAATCCTCAATATCATACTAAGAAGCAAAGCGTATTTGAAAAGATATCTACCTTTGTAGAGAAATTTAAAGGTGTTGGTGGTGTGATTTAATTGGTGTTTGGAGAAAAACAAATGAAGAAAATATTAGCGAACATGTCCTATATATTAGTGACATCAATAAAATATACGGGTGCGATATTTGCAATTATAGGGTTTATAGGATTATTTGCTCCATTGACAGATTGTTCCAGTATGCAAGAGGGGATGACAAAAAAAATAATTTGGAGTTGTATGGTTTTAGTAGGTATATGGATACTGGTATTTCTTGCGACAACGAGCTTTGTATTATTAAAAAAGAAATATAAATTGTTTGATGTAAATGATGGTCATGCTGTTTTTGTACAATATGGCGATATATTTTCACCAAATGAAATTTCGAGTACAGATAAAAGAAGGAATATTGTTATTCCCGTTAACAGATGTTTTGATACCATAGTGGATGATGACTTAATATCTTCAAATACGCTTCATGGAAAATGTATGAAACAATTATATAATAAGAATTTATTTACCCCTGAATCTTTAAATAATGAAATTCAAAATTGGCTTGCTAATACAGAGAGTTCATTTGAATATATTGAAAGAAGATTAAAAAGATCGGGTAATTTGAAAAGATATGATGTTGGTAGTGTTGCGGAAATCAAAAATAATGATATAAATTTTTTCTTTTTAGCACTAACAACATTTGATAAAGAATTGCATGCACATACATCGGATGAAGAATATGTTTTAGCATTAATGAAAATGATTATATACAGCAATAAACGCTCACAAGGATTTCCTTTATTGGTGCCATTAATTGGAGCAGGAGCTGCAGACACAAAGAAGCAAGAAAGAGATATTTTGGAATTTTTGGTAAAACTAATTAAAATGAATAGAAATCTTATAAACTGTGATGTCCATATTATTGTAAGGAATACAGCTAAAAACAGAGTGGCAATAACAAATTTATAGAAGAGGTGACAAAATAATGGCTTATAGAAATGGTACATATATAGCATTTGATGGACAGGGGACAACAGATCCAACTAAAAGTGATATGAAATATTATGGCTTGTTACAAAGGGGGAATTCAAGTAAAAGATATGAATTGAACTTTAGTGATAGTCATAAGAAAACATATCAGGTTATGGATTCAAGTAGCAAGAAAACATTAGAAAATAGATTAATGGAAAGAATGAAAAATTCAAAGAATATGCTTTTAATATTATCTGATGAAACTAATTATAATAGAGGAATGCTTAATTTTGAAATTGAAAAAGCCGTTGATTATTATAAAATTCCTATAATAGTTGCATACACCGGATATGATTATATTTTAAATGCTTCGCAACTATCAAGTAGATGGCCTAAGGCTCTTGAAGAACGAATAAAAAATAAAACAGTATGTGCAATTCATGTGGCATTTAAAGAAAAATCTATTATGGAGGCTATAAATCAATTTTCAGTAAATAGTACAGGAGATAATGTATTGGATGGACCACTTTATACATATAGCGAAAGTGCATATGAAAAATGGGGATACAAATAAAGTTTATCGGAATTATACTAAGAAATAGATGTAAAAAATGTATATTGCTATTACAGATACCAATCCTCATCCATAGCATCCGCCCAAGCCTGTAATTCTCCATTCAATGCCATAGCAACATAAGACAGTGGATCTTCAATAGCCAGATTGTCAATCAATCTCTGTGAGTTAGGCGTAGTATGCAATTCCTTTTCGGCTTCGACACAGGATAAAAAGAGCAGGGTATTATCGGCAAAGGCAATATCAATGCCATTTTTGAATTGGTTGTAGTAAGCAAAATGTATTTTCATAATATGAGTCCTTTCTTTAAGCAATTTGATTTGTAATTATGTTTACAGGAGTAAGTGGTATTTTCCATTCTGGAAACAACCATAGGGAGTGTTAATAGTAGTCGTGGGCAGTCATAGGCAGTCTACCGTATACAACAGGTATGCAACACTAATTTTCACAAACCCTGTATTTCTGGGCTTCTCAAGATATTAAAACGTTAAATTTGGTTCTCAAAGAGATACTTTATGGAGAAAAATGAGGTGTATGGAGATGAAATTGAAATTTCATTATTTTCATCTCCGAATGGGCTGTACGAGATTTATGTTAGTTGCGGTATAATGTATGGAATAATACGAGTAGAGAGTGATAAAGCATGGACATTACGAGAAGAATTAAAACAAGTTCTTGAAGCAGATTATAAACAAAATGGAGAACCATCGGGTGAGTTTATTAATACCTTTGCAGAAAAATATAATTTAGATAAAAATGAGATGTATCTACTTGGATTAATGCATGATATTAGCTATTTGATAGATGAAAAAAATCATGAAGAAATTGATGGAGAATTTTTAAAATCTCAAAATTACAAATATGCCGAGTTTATAAAACATCATGTGACTCTACCAAGTGTATATATAGTCTAAAAAATATATAAAACAATAAAAAATAATATAATTTTATTTTAATAAATACAGTCAATATTATTGATATATAATATCTATTTGTTCACATATCATTGACAAATGTCAATAAAACTTTTATAATTTTATATATTGTAAAAGAAAGGTGATGGAATGTTTGGGAATAAATGAAAATAAAACATATAAATCCAAGATGTTTAATAGATGACAATCAACTAAGGTTTTCAATGAGATTGTAGCAAATGATTCACAAGTATGTGTAATAAGAAATAGCAAATCTTATGTGGCTATTTTAAAATATGAGTCTTATATTGCTTTGATAAAAAAAGCAAAAAAATATGATGAATTGGAGGGAAAAAAGAATGCTTTATGATGTTGCGTTAGAAATATTGAAAAAATGCTTAAACAATTGTTTGCATTGTTCATCAAATTCATGCCACAATTCTAAAACGATACTTGGACTAGATACAATAAAGCAAATAATTGATGACATTATATGTATAGGTGCAAAAAGATTGTGCTTATCAGGTGGAGAACCATTTTTACATCCAAATATAGTTGAAATTATAGAATATGCTGCTCAAAAAGGTTTGATTGTGGACGTATATTCAAGTGGTATAATTGGTGAACATAATTTGGAAAACCCAATCAGTAAAGAAATGCTTTTGGCATGTAAAAAGATGGGATTAAATAGAATTATGTTTAATGTTCAGGCAGCAGATCCAGCAGTATATGATGCAATAATGGGAACAAAGGGTAAATATGATTTGTTAATTCAAAGTATTTCTAATGCAAAAGATTGTCAAATAGATACAGAAATACATTTTGTTCCAATGAAACAGAATTGTAATCAGGTTGCTAATGTTGTGAAATTAGCAGAACAATTAAATGTATGTTGCGTGAGTTTTTTGCGCTTGGTTCCACATGGAAGAGCTGAAGATAATAAAGAAAAAATTATGTTATCTGATGAAGAGTTGAGAAGTATTCAAGAAGAATTATATTGTATAAAAGAAACAGGTAAAAATGTAAGAATAGGATTACCACTTTCACGTGCTGATGTAAAAACTAAGTGTCATGCTGTGCGAGAAAAATTATATATAAAATTTGACGGAAGTGTTTATGGATGCGAAGCATTCAAATATATAAAATTTTTCTCGCACAGCA
>OGJK01002892.1_pt1 | contig 12413 bp, 7 predicted proteins | sample 1571961 | NCBI WGS metagenome assembly OGJK01 (sample SAMEA2582120, study PRJEB24529) | metagenome | biome: Human gut stool | place: China | collected 2011 | reverse complement strand
TGTTTCTTTTCTTCTTGGGAATTATACTGCCGACTTCCACGACGCTGGCTTTGAATCTGGAAAGACAGAATTCGGGAACGGCCTCTGCAATCCTCGGTTTTTTGACCTTTTTGGGAGGAGGGATTGTTTCTCCTTTAACGGGTATGGGAAATATTCTTTACTCGACGAGTGCTATTATGTTCGTGTGTTGCGTGTTGATTCTGTTTTGTACCTGGAAGGTGTTGAAAATGGCAAAGAGGTAGATTTAAATAGATGAGATTCCGGGGAAAATGTGTAATATTGCAGGGAATGAAAATCTTGAACCGGCAATATGAGTTATGAGTAATATATTTGATATAGTGACCGCACGTGCAGATTATGAGCAGGGTGCAGTGGTGATTATTGACCAGACGCAACTTCCGGGACGGGAAGTTTATTTGGCGTTGAAAACTCCGGAGGAAATTTGGGAGGCTATTTATTTGTTAAAGGTAAGGGGTGCGCCTGCCATTGGGGTGGCTGCTGCTTACGGAATTTCCGTGTGTATGCAAAAGGTGGATGAGGTTGATGATTTCTACCGGGAGTTTGCAAGGTTGAAGAATTATCTGGCATCTTCCCGGCCTACGGCGGTAAATTTGTTTACGGCATTGGAGCGAATGGAAGTTGCGTTGTTGAAGTGTCAAGGTGCTGGGGTGGAAGTTTTGAAACGAGTCTTGCGGGAAGAGGCCGAGGCGATTCGGAGAGAAGATGCGGCGGCGTGCCGGAAAATTGGAGAATATGGATTGTCGCTGCTGAAACCGGGAATGGGCTTGCTCACGCATTGTAATGCGGGGCATCTGGCGGTTTCGGAGTACGGTACGGCTTTGGCTCCGATTTATTTGGGACAGGAACAAGGATTCGGTTTTTCGGTTTTTGCCGATGAAACCCGCCCGTTATTGCAAGGAGCGAGGTTGACGGCCTTCGAATTGCAAAAAGCAGGAGTGGATGTGACTTTGATATGTGATAATATGGCCTCTTCGGTGATGAAACAGGGATGGGTACAGGCCGTGCTGGTTGGGTGTGACCGGGTGGCAGCCAATGGAGACACGGCAAATAAAATCGGTACTTCGGGGGTGGCCGTGTTGGCTAAATATTATGGAATTCCGTTTTACGTGTTGGGGCCGACGTCTACCATTGATATGGATTGTCCCACGGGCAAAGAGATTAAAATTGAGGAACGTGATCCAGCAGAGGTGACTGAGAAATGGTATACCCGAAGGATGGCTCCCGAGGGGATTCACGTGTATAATCCAGCCTTTGACGTGACTTCTGCCGAGTTAATCACGGCTATTATCACGGAGAAAGGGATCGCTTACCCCCCGTTTCGTGACAAATTCCGGGGATGGAAAGAATGTAAATGATTAAGTCATTTTGTCATGTAATTTATAAAACATAAAAACAAAATGACATACTTATAATATCTCTTGTTTTAGAAAACGAAAATCAATAGTTCGTTTTTTATTGATTGTTAATGTTATAGGTTGAAATGTTTTTTCATTCTGTCCAGATGAAACTTTTGGATAAGAGTTTCGGTATATACTTTGTGAAATTGAAGGCAGAAAGGAGAAAATGAGACTATGAACATGAACAATTATACAATTAAGTCGCAAGAGGCCGTGCAGGCAGCCGTGCAACTTGCGCAAGAAAAAGGTCAGCAAGCCATCGAAACAGGTCACCTGTTAAGAGGCGTGATCGAAAAAGGCGAAAACATCACGAACTTTATTTTTAACAAGTTGGGTGTAAATAGCCGGAATGTCTTAGCCGCTTTGGATCGAATTGTGGATGGATACCCGAAAGTGTCGGGAGGTTCTCCCTATTTGTCCGACGAGGCTAATAAAGTGTTGGAGAAAGCCACGAAGTTGGCGGGAGAGATGGGTGACCAGTATGTTTCTTTGGAACATATTATATTAGGGTTATTATCCGTGAAAGATCCGGTTTCCGGGATGTTGAAGGATGCGGGTATGACGGAAAAGGAAACCCGTGCGGCTATTGACGAGTTGCGGAAAGGATCGAAAGTGAATTCCCAGTCGGCAGAAGATAATTACGATGCTTTGGGAAGGTATGCGATCAATTTGAACGAAAGGGCCCGGAACGGTAAACTTGACCCCGTGATCGGGCGGGATGATGAAATCCGTCGGGTATTACAGATATTGTCCCGGAGAACGAAAAATAACCCGATCTTAATCGGTGAGCCGGGTGTTGGTAAAACGGCGATTGCCGAGGGATTGGCGCAACGTATCGTGAACGGGGATGTACCTTCAAATCTGGCATCCAAAAGTATTTACTCGCTGGATATGGGAGCTTTGATTGCGGGGGCAAAATATAAAGGAGAATTCGAGGAACGTTTGAAATCGGTTGTTAACGAGGTATTGGCTTCGGAAGGTGAAATTATACTGTTTATCGATGAGATTCATACCTTGGTGGGGGCCGGAAAGTCCGACGGGGCAATGGATGCAGCGAATATATTGAAACCCGCTTTGGCTCGTGGTGATTTGAGAGCTATCGGTGCAACCACGTTGAACGAGTACCAGAAATATTTTGAACAGGATAAAGCTTTGGAGCGGCGTTTCCAGAAAGTGATGATTGACGAACCGGACGTGATGAGTGCGATTAGTATTATGCGGGGATTGAAGGAGCGTTACGAGAATCACCATAAAGTGCGTATCACGGATGATGCCATCATCGCATCCGTGGAGTTGTCTCACAGGTATATTTCCGATCGTTTCTTGCCGGATAAAGCTATCGACTTGGTAGATGAGGCGGCTGCCCGTCTGCGTTTGGAGATGAATTCCGTGCCGGAGGAGATTGATGAACTGGACCGTAAGATCAAACAGTTGGAAATCGAGAAAGAGGCGATCAAGCGGGAAGGGAAAAGTAAGAAGCTGGACGAGATCCAGAAAGATTTGGCCGATTTGAACCAGGAGCGCACGAAGTTGCGAGCCCAATGGGAGTCGGAACGTTCTTTAATTGATGAGATCCAGAAGAATAAGGATGCGATCGAACAGTTCCGTTTCGAGGCAGACCGGGCCGAGCGGGAAGGCGATTACGGGAAGGTGGCCGAGATTCGTTACGGTAAGATTAAAGAGTCTGAACGCCGAATTGAAGAAGTAAAGGCCAAGTTGGCGGACATGAAACATGGAAGTTCATTGATTCGGGAAGAGGTAACGGAGGATGATATCGCGGCTGTTGTATCCAAGTGGACGGGAATTCCGGTGAGCCGGATGATGCAGAGCGAGCGTCAGAAGTTATTGCACTTGGAAGACGAGTTGCACAAACGGGTAGTTGGTCAGGAAATGGCCATTACAGCGCTGGCAGATGGTGTCCGTCGTAACCGTGCGGGATTACAGGATGCGAAACGTCCCATTGGGTCGTTTATCTTCCTCGGAACCACGGGTGTCGGTAAAACCGAGTTGGCGAAGGCATTGGCAGAGTTCCTGTTTGACGATGAATCCTTGATGACCCGTATTGATATGTCCGAGTATCAGGAGCGTCATTCTGTTTCTCGGTTGATCGGGGCGCCTCCGGGGTACGTGGGATATGATGAAGGTGGTCAGTTGACAGAGGCTGTTCGTCGGAAACCTTATTCCGTGGTTTTGCTGGACGAGATCGAGAAAGCTCATCCTGACGTGTTCAATATCTTATTGCAAGTGTTGGATGACGGGCGTTTAACTGATAATAAAGGTCGGGTAGTCGATTTCAAAAATACGATTATCATCATGACTTCGAATATCGGTGCACATATCATTCAGGAACGTCTGAAGGGCATCGACGAGAATAACCGGGATGAGGTACTTGACAAGACGAATCACGAGGTATACGAAATGTTGAAACAGACGATTCGCCCGGAGTTCTTGAACCGTATCGACGAAATCATCATGTTCGCCCCGTTGAAGAAGTCGGAAATCGTGGATATTGTACGTTTGCAGTTCAATGGAGTAAAGAAGATGTTGGAAAACAATGGTATTGCCATCGAGGTTACCGACAAGGCTGTTCAATGGCTGGCAGATGCCGGGTATGATCCGCAGTTTGGCGCTCGTCCCGTAAAACGGGTTATTCAACGTACTTTGTTAAATGATTTGTCAAAACAGATTCTTGCAGAGGAAGTTTCCAAAGATAGCCGTATCATGGTAGATGTGAAGGATGATAAGATCGTTTTCGAAAATAAATAAGGATTCTTAAAATCATATGAAGTAGGTCGTTTTTTCTTTTGAAACGACCTACTTTTTTGTGGGTTAGTAATATGTCGATAATTTTGATTCTTGGCGAGAATGTCTATCTTTGCATAAATCATAATTATCTGTTTAGATTTTAATATGGTATATAGCGAATCGGAAATTGTACACGAACTGGAGGCAGGAAATGAGGTCTGTCTGAATATGCTTTTTGATAATTATTATCGGTCATTGTGCGTGTATGCTTTTCGGTTTGTTTCAGATGGAGATGATGTGGAGGATATTGTGCAAGAGGTGTTTGTTTCTTTCTGGATGAACAAAAAGCGAACTGTTTTTTCCGGTTCCATTCGTTCTTATCTTTTCGGGGCAGTAGCCAAGGCTGCCTCTAAGTTTGCTACACGTCGGGGAAAGATCAAGTTTGACGATGTGGAAAAATATGTCGATCAGTTTTTAGAAGAGCTGGGGGAATACGATGAGAATGAATTCGCACGATTACGTGATAAAGTATATGCCCGGGTGGAGGCTTTGCCGGGAAAGACAAAAGAAATATTTAAGGCTGTGGTGTTGGATAATATGACCTATCAGCAAGTGGGGGAACGCTTTGGAATAACCGTAAATACCGTGAAAACAATGTATTACAGGGCGTTGAAGCAGTTGAAAGAAGAGTTAGGGGGGAATGCTTTGGTATTGTTTTTTATTATTCGGCGATAATTTGTATATAAGATCCTTATTTTTTCTGTAATTTTTTTCTAAAAAGTTGTCATCTCTTTTTCAATCTTCCGGTATATAAAAGAAAAGGAATTGAGATGAACGATAAAATTTGGCAATGGATTGGTGATTATTGCTCCGGGCTTATGGATAAGAGCGAGGAACAGGAGTTGCGTGCATGGATGGACGAAGCGGAGGAAAATAAGCTATTTTTTATGGAGGGGGTAAAAATGGTGCTTGAGTATCAAGTGGTTACTCGTTCGGATAAGAATGCATCGGATTCATTGAAACATGTACGGGAAAAGATTAAGGCTCGCGGGAGGAGACAATTGTGGATTCAGATTACTGCCGTGGCTTCTGTTGTGATTTTGTTCGCTTTATCATTTGCATTTTTTTACATGCCGGAACTGGAGAGAGAATCTCCCGTGTCGGCTAAGGTGCATGCCGGTGGAATGAAGGCGACTTTAATCGTGGCAAATGGTATACAGGTTGATTTGATGCAAGATAATTTGCAAGACGTAGTCAGGCAGTATGGAGCTACTGTTTTGGAAGATAAAAAGAATGAACTGCGATATGATAATGTGGAAGTAAATGAAGAGATTGAAGAAAAGCCTGTATATCATACGATCTCGACTCCGGTTGGGGGAGAATATCATTTCACGTTAGCAGACGGTACGATGGTATGGTTGAATTCATCTTCACGACTGACATTTCCTACTCGCTTTACAGGAGATGCGCGAGAGGTTCTCGTCGAGGGGGAAGTGTATTTTGGAGTGCAACATGACGAAAGTAAACCTTTTATCGTGCGGGTAAATGATGTGAGCGTGCGAGTGTTGGGAACGGAGTTTTGTATTTCGGCTTATCCCGAGAATGAAGGAGTGATGACTACTCTGGTACGGGGTGCCGTGCAAGTAACATCCGGGAATAATCAAGTCGTGTTAAAGCCCGGTTACCAAGCCGTGGTCGATCAATATTCCGGAGCTATCAGCCAAAGGGCTGTAGAACTTTCTTTGTATACTTCGTGGGTACGAGGAATATTTGAATACGAGAACATGGAATTGAATGATATTATGGTACAACTGGCTAGATGGTATGATGTACAATTCACTTTTTCGGCATCGGAATGTAAAGAGCGTCGTTTTACCGGGGTGATACGAAAATATGAAGATTTGAATGATGTGCTAGATATGATAGAAAAAACGACTAACGTAAAATTTATTATCAATGGAAAAAATGTTACAATAACTTCAGTGACAAGGTGAAAGAAATACGAAAACGGGAAATGTTCCCAGCATTCCCCGTTTCATGTTGAAAATTTAATAGCAGCCTTCGGTAAAAGGCTACGTTTATTAATCAAAGTATCCAAATGTATGAAAAAAAGACGAATTTCTACACAATCCTCTCCTGAAAATGCGAGGGGCAAAATTTATTTAGCAATGAGATTGACTTTGCTTTTAACTATGTTTTTCTCTTTCACGGCAATAGCCAGTGTATCGTCACAATCCGTGACGTTGAAATTAGAGAATGCAAGTCTCAGAGAGACGATTAAAGAGTTGAAGAACCAAACGGGAGTTTATTTCGTGTTTAACGAGGAAGAGATCGCGAATTTGAACGTGAAACTTAATATGGTTCTGACGAATGAACCTTTCGAGAAAGCGTTGGATCGTATTTTCGAAGGACTACCTTTGAGTTACGAGTATGCAGAGGGAGTGGTGATTGTGAAACCGACACCACAAAAGAAAGATGATGTTAAATTGAAATTGATTAAAGGGAAAGTGGTTGATACGGATGGAATGCCTCTTCCTGGGGTTTCCGTTGTCGTGGAAGGAACCACTCGCGGGGTCGCATCGGATGTGAATGGATTATTCCAGATGATGATTGAAAATAAGGTCGGGCAAAAATTACTTTTTTCTTTTGTGGGGATGGAGCAAAAAGTAATTACCTGGCAGGGACAGGATTCTTTATATGTAGTAATGAAGTATTCTGCGGTGGATGTGGATGAGGTCGTTGTGACTGGGTATCAGACGTTAAACCGGAGAGAGTCGGCCAGTGCGGTTTCGGTAGTGAAAACTGATGATATTTACATGGCAGGGGCTGCTTCTATCGATCAAATGTTGCAGGGACAAGTTCCTGGCTTGATGGTTATGAATACTTCCGGGGAGCCAAGCGCTACGCCTAAAATTCGTATCCGGGGTACTTCAACGATTAACGGGAACAAGGCTCCCGTGTGGGTGGTTGATGGAGTGATTCTGGAACAAGACGTTCCGATTACGGCCTCGGAGTTGAATAGTGAAGATGCCGAATATTTAGTAGGTAATGCTATTTCGGGGATTAGCCCGCAGGATATAGAGTCTATCACGGTTTTGAAAGATGCTTCGGCCACGGCGATTTATGGGGTAAAAGCTGCGAACGGAGTGATCGTGTTGACGACGAAAAAAGGACGTGCGGGGAAACCGACAGTTTCATACCATGGAGAGGTGGTTTTAAACGAACGTCCTTCTTATCGGAATTTTGATCGTATGAATTCAGCAGAACGTATGCAGTTGTCCAAGGATATTTTCGAGCAAGGATTGTCATATAATTCAAATATATCGTTGGATCCGGATGATTCTTACGAGGGGTTGTTGAACGAGTTGGTTAATCGTCGGATGTCGCAAGAGGAATTTGCACTTCGATCCCAAGAGATGGCGAAGCGTAACACGGATTGGTTTGACGTGTTATTTCGCAATGCGGTAACTCATTCGCATAATTTGAGTATTAACGGAGGTTCGGAGACTACAAAATATTACTTTTCCGCAGGTTACAATAACAATCAAGGTGGTGCAAAAGGTTCTGTTAGCGAGCGTTTCACTACTTTGGCGCGTGTGGATGCATCTGTGGGTAAGTATATAAATTTTATGGCGAAAATTGACTTCAGCACGACGAAAAATGAAGGTTATTCAGTGGTAAATCCGTTTAGTTATGCATATAATACTTCCCGGACAGTACAACCATACGAGGAAAATGGAAAATATCATTTTTACAAGAAAGATTCGAAATATTTGTATAACGTGTTGAACGAATTGGCAGAAACAGGTAAAGAGAGTAAATCCAATGATTTTAACGCTTTGTTAAATTTGAATATAAAGTTATATGATGGCTTGTCTTACCAAGGAACTTTCTCGTATCATAATTCTTCAACGAATCAACGGGATTGGAAAACAGAGGAGTCCGCTAGTGTGGCTTCTACACGTGGATATGATTATAAGCAGTATGACGAAAATGATGATGAATATTGGAAATCGGCCTTGCCGTACGGGGGAATTTTAGACCAAGGAAATACGGTAAAGACTGGCTATACGGTGAGAAATGGCCTGAGCTTTATTAAAGTTTTGGGTGATATTCATGATATGAATATAATTGTTGGGTCTGAGTTGCGGGGTACGAAGTACGAGGGTGTACGTTCGACGGGGTATGGTTGGACACCTACTTATGGAGAGCGATTTATGCCAGTACATACGGATAATTTTGTAAACAACTATATAGACAGGATGCTTCCGACGAATACGAATACGATTTCAAGAGTCGCTTCATTCTTTGGTTCAGCAACCTATACTTACAATAATCGTTACGTGATGAATTTCAATATTCGTTCAGATGGGGCGAATAAGTTCGGAAGTAACCCGAAATATCGGTGGTTGCCCACATGGTCTATTGCGGGTAAATGGCTATTGACAAATGAAGGTTTTATGTCTCGATTTGCCGATAACGGACATTATGTTTCAGTAAGAGGTAGTTACGGTATCCAAGGAAATATTCATGATGATGCTACTCCTAACTTGATTTTGGAAGTAGGAAATAGAAATACAATAAGTAATTTGGAGCAATCTACGATCTACCGTTTACCCAATCCTGATTTACGATGGGAAAAAACAACTTCTTGGAATGTGGCTGCAGATTTTTCTTTTTGGAATGGAAGACTTTCAGGTAGTTTGGATGTGTATAAAAAACATACCGAAGATTTGATCATAGAAAAAACAGTTGCAACATCTAACGGAAAATCACGTTTGTACATGAATGCCGGGGAGATGGATAATCAAGGATTTGAAGGTAATTTGAGCGTGGAGATCATCCAAGGAAAGAGGTTGAATTGGAGATTTAATGTAAACTTTGGGAGAAACACAAGTGAGGTGACTTTGGCAAACGATGACATTTATAGCGATTTGGAAGTCATTAATAAAATGTTGGATGGTAATTTAGCGATTAAGGGCGAGAAGTTAGGTTCAATGTACTCTTTCCGTTATGGGGGATTGTCTAGTGAAAACGGATATCCGTTATTTTATGGGAAAGATGGTAAATTATGGCATACGGCAGATCCGAAACGTATGGAACTGGTGAAAAGCGGATCTATTTACCCGGATCTTTCCGGAGGATTTGATACTCAATTGACGTTTGACAGGTGCTTATCGCTATCCTTGGGTTTCACGTATAATTTGGGGGGTGTAAAGCGTTTACCGAGTGTGTATGCCGATAAAAATTCTGCGTTAAATCCGGTTGCCAATGTATCTACGAATTGGAAGAAAAGGTGGAGAAAGCCTGGGGATGAAAAACATACGGATATACCTGTTTTGTATAATGATAGAGTGACTTCGGATTTTGATCGTAATGTCTCAGCCGAGGATCGGGGGGCCGTTGAAGAGTGTACCTATTTCTATGATTTGTCTGATCTCCGCGTAGCGAAAGCTGATTTTTTGCGTTTGCGTTCTGTTGGGCTAAGTTATATTATGCCTGAGAAATTATTGAAGGGAGTTGGAATTTCTTCCATGATGATTCGTTTCCAGGCTTCGAACTTGTTCGTGTGGGCGCATAAGGATTGGAAGGGGCTTGATCCGGAGACTCCGGAAGCGAATATTCCGATATTACCTTCTTATAGTTTGGGTATTAATGTTTCATTTTAATAGGAAGTGATTATGAAAAGATTTGTAAAGATATATACCTATTGGCTTTTAGGAATACTTTTATTCACCGGTTGTGATGATTATTTAAAAGAGGATTCGGGGGATTTGTTGATCCCGGGAAAAGTGGAGGAGTTTTTACCAATGTTGTATAGAGAAGGCTTTCCCAGAAATTTTAATGACGAAGTGGCTTGGTTGTATTTGATGACGGATGACGTGGAAATGGGGCAATTGGAATTGGATCCGGAGGACGAGGCTAATGATACCCGGGATAAAAATTCTTCGGATGCTTTTAACGTGGGAGAGGGCGAGGAACCTTACAAGTGGGAAAGAGAGATAAAAAGTTATGCGGATAATTTTTGGGAGCGTCGTTACGGGAATATTTTGGCTTGTAATTTGGTTATCGATGCGCTACCGGAAATGGAGTACGTGGAGGCAGATTCGGGAAATTATAATTTTCTTGCAGCCCAAGCTTATGCTTTACGTGCCTATAATTACTGGTGTCTGGTGAATTCATATGCTTTACCTTGGTCGAAAGAGAATCTAGACAAACCGGGAGTGATAATTCGGATGGAACCGCAAATTAATATATCTCCCAGGGGACGTTCTTCTATTCGGGAGGTATATGATTTGATTAACGAAGATATTGAGAAAGCGGAAAAATATATCAATATAGCCACGTTTGACGGAAATATACATCGGCTTTCCGAACCGGCGATTCTGTTGCTAGCTTCTCGTATTGCATTATTTCAAGAAAATTGGGATGAAGTGATCCGGACCGGTAAATTGTTTTTGGCTCAGAATTCTGTTATTTTAAATTTGAACGATCAGGATACGACATTATTTGGAACGGAGAAAGGGCTTAGTAATAAAATATTTACGATGATGGATGGAACGATAAACAAGGAAGTCGTTTTTACGTTCGGAACCCAAAGTTATTCTCCGTATCAATATTTATCAACCACGGGGGCTCTTTATGGATTGGGATTCAGGCCTTCGCATAGTACGGATGAGTCTTTGATTCGCTCTTATGAAGAGGGAGATTTACGGAAAAAAGCTTATTTCTTGGAAGATGTTCCGGCTAAAAAGGCAGAAAATTGGTGGGAAGAAAGTAGACCTTATGAGTATAAGTATTATTATCCGATAAAATATCGTCAAATGTCGGGTTCAACTTCTACAAAACCCAGTGATAATCTTGTTCACGAAAATTGGCGAAGTGTGGAGGTGATGTTAAATTTGGCAGAGGCTTATACGCGTAAGAACAATGAAGTGACTAGTGATGCTCTTGACTTATTAAATAATCTACGGCGGTGTCGTTTGACCCCGAAGGCATACGTGGAAAAAACGTCAGCGGATTTTCCGAATGCGCAGGCTTTGTTGAAATTTATTTGGGAAGAGCGACGTCGGGAACTTTGTTTCGAGGAGACCATGCGTTTTTGGGATTTGCGGAGACAGGGAATGCCGGAATTGAAACATAAGTGGTATTCAAGTTGGGATACATACGAAACCTATACCTTGCCACAAGGAAGTAAAAATTACGTCCTTTCAATTCCTCGGAGTGAGCTTGATTATAACAATGGATGTTATGATAACGAGCGTGATTTGATACGTCCCGAGTAGTGATATTAAAAATTTATGAAGTATGAAAAAGATTGCAATATATTTAATAATGATCCTGTTTTTAGGAATTTCTTGTTCCGAGGATGTGAAGGTGAATCCTGAGTTAGCCGGTCCTTTATACGGTTTGACGAAAGGAGAACCGGGTTCTGTGGATGAGTTGATCTATAATACATGGGAAGAGTGGGGAATGTATTATTTGTATAAATTTGAGCCGTATGCTTTTCAAGTAACAAATTGGAGTGGTTATTTTAATAAATGGTATACTCCGGTGAAGGAGGAGAACACGGATGTGATCCGGAAAATTATTGACCATATACAAGGAGGAATATTTGTAGGCTTAGATAAAGATTTAGTACAGGGAAGTTGGTTCGTGCGTACGTTTTTGTGTGACTCGCTTTGTGATGATTATGATTATAACTCGGAAAAAGTAGTTGATAATTATTTACAGAATGGTGACTGCATCATTCTCACTGGAGTGGGGGATAAGATGAATAATTTTACAGATGAAGATTGGGCAAAATGGAAGGAGGAGTTATCAAGTTTGTTGATTTCAAGATTGTATTTGGGAGCAGCGGAACAACCTGCTGATTTTTTTAATTCACGTATGAAGAAAGCTAATGGGCAAGAAGCCTCATCTATATTAGGAAACCTGTGGGAAGATGATCCGGTAGGTAAATATTCGCCGAATGTTTATACGTTTCGAAAAAATGGTTATGTACGTTCTAAACCGAATTTTACGGGACCGGAAACAATTTTTGTTCCAGATCAACAGATGGATTTAGCGGATTACATTTCTTTTTTGACGACCAACAAGAAGACAGAACTGGAGTATAATTTCGAAGTTTTTCCACGGATGTTGGAGAGAGCAGTTGCGTTGATTCCTTATCTACAGCGGGTGTTATCGATGGATTTGGAAGCCATGCAAAATGCGAATTGTCCGGAGGATCCGGTTGAGACCGATTAC
>OGJK01002891.1_pt1 | contig 12414 bp, 10 predicted proteins | sample 1571961 | NCBI WGS metagenome assembly OGJK01 (sample SAMEA2582120, study PRJEB24529) | metagenome | biome: Human gut stool | place: China | collected 2011 | reverse complement strand
GCCTTGCCTTACTTGGCGGACAAGAGGAAACTCTACCGCATCGGAGTAAGCTTTTTATCCGAAACCGGCACGGTGGAGGAGTGGAAGCTCGAATCTTCGGAATGAAGTTTGTAAGTATAAAAAAGTTGCATCATGATGAAATATCCGATAGGAATCCAGAGTTTTGACCAGATTATCGAAGATGGTTATGTTTATGTGGACAAAACGGCGCTGGTTTATAGGTTGGTGACGGAAGGCAAGATTTATTTCCTTAGCCGTCCGCGGCGTTTCGGGAAAAGTCTGTTGCTATCTACGTTGAAAAATTACTTCCTGGGAAGGAAAGAATTGTTCAAGGGACTGGCGATAGACGCTCTGGAAAAGGATTGGCTGACGTATCCGGTGTTCCACATCGATTTTAACGGGCGGGATTTTAAGAGAGAGGGAGAACTGGAGTTTGCCTTGGAATACTATATATCCTCGTGGGAGAGGGAGTGGAAGGTGGAGAAAAGCATGAGCCCGCGGATAGGGGATCGTTTTATCCGGCTTCTGGAGTGGGTACACAGGCAAACGGGGCGTGGTGCGGTGGTTTTGATTGATGAATACGACAAGCCGATGCTAGACGTGCTCGATACGGGGGTAGTGGTGATGGAGGGTGAAAATCGGGTATCGCTGGAGGAGAGAAATCGAGATATTTTAAAAAGTTTCTACTCGGTGTTCAAGGCTGCCGACGAGCATTTGCAATTTGTGTTCCTGACGGGTGTGACGAAGTTCTCTCAGGTAAGCGTTTTCAGTGGCTTCAACCAGCCGAAAGACATCAGCATGGACGGACGTTATGAGTCGCTTTGCGGGATTACGCAGGAGGAGTTGGAAAGTTATTTCGCCGAACCGATGGCAGCTATGGCAGCAAAAAGGCAGTGTAGCGTGGACGAGATGAAACAACAGTTGAAATTTCAATACGACGGGTATCATTTCGGAGAGGAGTTGGTGGATATTTATAATCCGTTCAGCCTGTTGAACGCGTTCGATTCGGGCCGGATAGACGATTACTGGTTCCGAAGCGGCACGCCTTCTTATTTGATACGGTTGTTGCGACATACGAAAGAAAACCTGGACGAGTTGACGGGGCGGTATTATGCTCCTCGGGAGTTCGTGGACTATAAGGCGGACGTGGAGAAGCCTTTGCCGATGATTTACCAGAGTGGTTACCTGACCATCAAGGATTACAAATTGGATCGCAACACCTTTTTACTGGATTTCCCGAACAATGAGGTGAAAAACGGTTTTTTGACGATGGTGGCTTCTGACTACCTGCGTCCGAAGTCTACAGTGAACGCTTGGGTGCAGGATTCTGTGGATGCTCTTCAAGACGGCGACCCGGAGAAGTTCCGCCGGTTGCTGACCTCCTTTTTGAGCAGCATCCCTTACACGATGCGGCGGAAAGAGAACGAGCGGGAGAAGGAGCGTTATTTCCACTACACGTTTTTCTTGTTGTTGCGCTTAGTGAGCGTGTACACCGTGTACACGGAAAAGGAGCAGAGCGGCGGACGGGTGGACTGCATCGTGGAGACGGATAACTACGTGTATATCTTCGAGTTCAAATTGGACGGCACTGCCGACGAAGCCCTTCGGCAAATCGAGGAAAAAGGCTATGCCTTGCCTTACTTGGCGGACAAGAGGAAACTCTACCGCATCGGAGTAAGCTTTTCATCCGAAACCGGCACGGTGGAGGAATGGAAGCTCGAACCTTCGGAATGAAGTTTGTAAAGTTCATAAGGTTCATAAAGTTTATAAAGTTACGGGTGTCCTTCGGACAGGATTTTATAAACTTTATAAACTGTCTGTCTTTCTCGTCCCGATTGTCAATCGTAAAACCGATAAAACGATTGTACATGAAAAAAGCGATATTATGGAGTGTCGTCAGTCTGTTTTTTATAGCGGATTTGTCGGCACAGACCGATTTACAAAAATTGCTGCCCCGGGATCCGGAAGTGGTGGTGGGCAAGCTGTCCAACGGACTGACCTATTACCTGCGGCATAACGACAGACCCCGGAACCAGGCCGGTTTTTACCTCGTCAGAAATGCGGGATTCCTGCTGGAAGAGGGCGACGAACAGCGGGGAGTGGCGCACTTCCTGGAGCACATGGCATTCCAGGGGGCGGAAAATTTTCCGGGACAAGGGATGATAAAGACCTTGGAACGGCACGGTGTCCTGTACGGGCACGACATCAACGCGGTGACCTCGGACAACGAAACCGTATACTATTTCAACAGCGTTCCCACAACGGACGAGGCGTTTTTGGACACCTGCGTGCTGATCCTGCGCGACTGGTCGTATTACCTGACCATCGACGAGGACCGGATAGAGCGGGAAAAGAAAGTTATCGAAGAGGAGTGGAACATGTTGAACACCCCCTCGAAAAGAGTACAGGACCAGTTTGCGCGGGTGTTGCTGCAAGGGTCCAAGTATGCAGACCGGGACGCACTTGGAACTCTGGAGGCAATCCGGGCTATCGATGCGCAGAAACTCCGGGAATTCTATCACAAGTGGTATCGTTCGGACTTGACCGCCGTGGTGATTGTCGGGGATTTTGACGTGAAACAGATGGAACATCGGGTGAAAAAAATCCTTTCCAAAATTCCCGCGGTGAAAAATCCGGTTCCCCGTCCCGTGGTGGAGATTCCGGGGCATAAAGAGATGTACTATTGTCTGGCGACGGATCCCGGGATGACCAATACAACCTTGAATGTCATCACGATGGTACCCGAGCTTGCCCCGGCAGTGAAAAACACATACGCTTTCCTGAAAGAAGAAATGCTGATCCGGAGCTTCAACGCAATGATGGGGAAACGTTTCGCCAAACTGCTGGCGCAACCGGACTGCCCGCTGGCACAGGGGGGAATTAGTTTTATCCCCTTCAAACGGGGATATTACACCTACCAGTTGGGAGGAATCCCCAAGCCGGGACAGGACGAACAGGCCATGCGCGCGTTGCTGACGGAAAACGAGCGGGTGAAACGCCATGGCTTCACGGCAGGAGAGCTGGACGAAATGAAAGACTTGCTGTTGAAGGAGCTGGAATTGGGATTCCGGGCTCGCGGAGAAGTAAAGCATGATACTTACGCGCAGGCGATGAAAGCCCATTACTTGAACGGCGAGCCGTTAGTGGCGGCTGACGAGGAGTATGCGTTTCTGAAAGCCTTGATACCGGCCTTGACTGTGGAGGACGTAAACGCGAAAGTGCGGGAATGGGACACCCCGGAAAACAAGACGGTGGTCAGCTCCGGTTCGGATATGGCTTGGCACTTGATGGAAGATGAGGTGACGGACATCATGGCGGAAGTGAAGAACGCAGAGGTGGAGCCATACGTATACGAGAAAACGGTGACGGTCGACGAAACGCCTTTGCTGGCCGAAAAACCGGCGGGAAGTCCGGTGACGGCAGAGCGTAGGGTCGACGGGTTCGATGCTGTGGAATGGACCCTGGCGAACGGGGCGAAAGTCGTATATCGCGAGAGCGACCTGGAATGCAACAAGTTGGCGTTGAAGGCTTACAGCGGGGGCGGGACCTCCCTGTATGAGGAGGATATGCTCCCCACGGTGGAAATGACCGTGCCGTTCGTGAAGGCTTGCGGTTTGGGTGATTATGACGCAGCGGCATTGAAACGGAAAATGGATAGCAAGGGATTGAAGTGCGAGGCGAGTATCGGGGAGTTGAACGAGTATGTGACCGCTTCCGCCCTTCCGGAGGACGCGGAAAGCATGTTGCAGTTGGTATACATGACTTTTGCGCAGCCGCGGTTTGACCGTGAGGTTTTCGGGAAAATGATAGCCCAGCAGCTGATGCAATCCCGGATGCAGGGAATGAACCTGTTGCAGGACACGGTGAAGAGGTTGCAAAACGGTTGCCATCCGCGCGTGCTGTTGAAAAACGCGGCTTATTTCGGAAAAGTGGACCTTGACAAAATCGAACAGGTGTACCGCGAGCGCTTCTCGAACGCCGGAGATTTCACGTTTTTCATCACGGGAAACATCCCTGCGGCGGAATTGAAACCTTTGGTAGAGAAGTACATCGGTTCCCTGCCGTCGGTGGGTAGCCGGGAAAAATGGATTGACCGGGGAATAAGACCTTTCCGCGGGAAACGGGAATGCGAAATCGAGTTTATGGGACTTCCCAGTTCGATAGTGGTGTTGAGCATGGGCAAGGAAATGGAGGACAACATTCGTCATGCCGTTTGCCTGCAAGCGTTGAAGAACATCCTGCAAACCCGCAGCATGAACGTCATCCGGGAGAAAGAGGGCGGCACGTACGCGGTGAACGTCAACGAGAGCGTTGTCCACGAACCGGCGGCACGGTATAACTTGGTCGTGGAATTTCAGTGCAACCCGTTGAATGCCGGGAAATTGAAGGATATCGTTTACGGCGAATTAGAGCGCTTGCAGCAGCAGGCCCCGTCGCGCGACGAGTTGATGATGGCGTTGAACTCCATCCGCAAGAAGGAGGGAGAAGCCCGGGAAAGCAACGTTTACTGGCAGGAAAACCTGATGTTGTATTACAAAACCAGCCTGAACCTGGCAGATGAGAAAGAATTTGAAAAAGTTGTGGATAGCCTGACCCCGGAGGATTTCCTCCGATTCGTGCAGGAGTTCCGGAAAGATTCAGATATCACGGATGTAATCTTCAAACCGAAGAATTAGTAAACCGGCTCTGACACCGAAAGTCTGTAGGGTCGGTGAAGTCCACAAAGTCATGTGTAATTTAATGACTTTGTGGGCTTTTTTGCTTCATAATCTTTACTTTTTAATCATTCCTTCTTACTTTTCTTTCATTTGTCTTCTGCCGGGAAGTTTGTTTCATGAGATATAAAAACAAAAGATTATGTATAATAAATACAACTTAGAAACAGAAAACAACTTTTCAGCAGAGACTATTTTTTCTTGTGCTTTTAAGGACGACCGCATATTTGTGTGATACAAAGAATCTTATCGATTGGTATTATGTTGCGAAATCGAAGTCCTTCATATGCCGGATGTCACTGCGGAAAGGCGCGACTATAGCTTCATTCATTTCCGTGACGGAAAAAATGGCTGGTGGTGCATCCGATGAAAACCGTCTTGGAAAACCTGCCTTCCACTCAGTTTCAGCGCATCAGCCGCAGCTACACCGTCAACCTTGATTGCGTGACCCGCTTTCTGGGGAACATGGTGTACATCGGCGAACGTGATTTTCTAATCAGCCCCGCCTACCGGGAAGCGGTGTGGTCATGTTTCACCTTTCTGGGCAGTGTGCGTGGCATTCGTAAATAACTGAATAAATAATTATTAACCGTTTCGTGTTTCATTCTTCCCGCGCAGACTCCTGCGGGGAGATTCGAAGCTGTATGGTGGGTGATGTTCATGGCAACTTGGGTGGAAGGAGGTTCAATGAAAGAATAACATATTTGTATTCAGGATGATACCGCTTTACTTTCGGGGGTGTGATTGAAAACTTAATGTTATGAAATTATCAGTGAGAACCCCAATCAGACAGGTAGCAAAAAGGAAGATAACAGGCAACAACTCCAATGCTCCTCCACTTCACCCCCGTAACAGCACCGCTGGGTACAATGGGTACCGGATAATCATGGAAATTAAATTTAAAAATGTATCATCATGGCAGAAGTAAGCAGTTTATTTAAAATCAGCGGCCGTGTCGGGAATACGGTTTTTGTCCGGCGGGCTGGCAAGTGTTATGCGCGTTCGGTGGCATTGGAAGTGCACAACCCGAACACCTTGAAACAACAACTGGTACGTTCCCGTTTCCGGGTCGCTTCCTGTTTCTACCAGCGTTTTAAAGACACCTTACTGGGCGAGGTGGATATCCATCTGTATGGTTTCTTCGTCTCTCCGACGATGGAGCAGGTGTCCGACTTTCAACATTTGCTGCTATGAAGCCGGTGAAAGATGTAGTCAGTGCGGTCAGCGAGGTGATTGAGCGTCTGACGCTCCCCAAACGGGAGAAACGGCAATGTTGGAAATCGGGTTGGGCGGTTATGTCATCGGCCGGAGCGGTGAGAAGTTCTTACAATTAATGAACCGTAAGTGATGAAACCGGGATATACCATAGTCAACCATCGCTTGATGGGCGAGGGGGTGGTGCACCTCTCCTGTTCGAAGAATACCCGCCGCCTGGAAGGTCCCGATATGATCGTATTGCATTATACGGCGGGGGTGAGTGCGGCGTCTTCGGCGGATTATCTTGTCCGCCCGGAGGTAAAGGCTTCCGCGCATCTGGTCATCGGTCGGGACGGCAGAATCTTCCAGCTTGTTCCTTTCCATGTGGAGGCGTGGCATGCCGGACGCAGCCGTTATACCGGCCGGGAAGGCTTGAACCGCTTTTCCATCGGTATCGAACTGGACAATCTGGGACGGCTTCGCCTGGAGGCTGGCAAATTCCGTGCGGAATGCAACCGGATAGTCGCCCCGGAGGAAGTGTACGCGGATTGTTCGGCAGGGGAGTTGTCCTACTGGCACGCCTATACGGCGGTGCAGGTGGGGGGGTTGGAAAGGATAGTCCGTTTGCTTCGTAAACATTATCCTATCCGCTACGTAGTGGGGCATTCGGACATCACGCCGCGGAAATCGGATCCGGGACTGGCTTTGAAATATGTAGAATTGTTTTTAAATGTTTAATTAATTGTTATTGAGTTATGGCAGAATTTAATTCTTATTTGTTGGGCAAGGCAAAAAAATCCGTGGGTAACATTACACTGTGTTACACGAAAAGGAAAAACATCGCACGGGCGAAAGTGTTTTCCCGGAAAGACAACCCGACACCTGAAGTACTGGTGCAACGGGCGAAATTGGGGCTGCTGGTCCGGATGGTACGTCCTTTCCTGCCGGTGCTTCGCAAAAGTTTCGTGGGTATCGGGAAAGGTTCCGCGTCGAATGCTTTCGTGGCATGCAACATGAAAGCCGTGACGGTGGACGAGCAATATGCGGCAACGGTTGATTTCGCCCGTCTGTCGGTAGCTTCGGGCATATTGAATCCGCCTAAGGTGACCGTGGCATACGACGAGGAAGAGGAGAGTTTTCAGTTTATGCAGGAAGTACAGCCGGAAGAGGACGGTTATGCATTTTTCGACGACCGGGTGTACGGGGTGCTGTATGAGACGGAACGCAACCGTTCACGTCTGGTGGTATTGAAAAACCGTGGCGAATCCGGTATCACGTCCTATGCTCTTCCTGACGAGTGAGACGCTTCGAAAGTGGAGGTCTACGCTTTTGCCCTGCAAAAGAACGGCCGGGCAGCTTCGGATAGCGTGCATCTGACGGTGTGAATGTGAATATTTTTTGATTCGACCGCTTGGGGTGTGACGGTTTCGGGGATTGGCGAGAGGGTCCGGTATTGTACCGGACTCTTTTCATTTAATCGGATACAGAGACAAACGACTCGGATTTTTGTTAGGGTAAAGTCCGAATATAAGTGCCATTATTTTCATGTTCTTATCATCTAATTCGTCTTTAATCTTTTTGTAAGCCACTTTCATTTGCGTTTTCACCGTGTTTATGGAAATATTCAGTTGATCGGCAATTTCTTTTTAACTCATACTTTCCACGCATCCCAGGATAAAAATTTCCCTGCACTTCGGTGGAAGTTTGTCCATAACGGCTTGAAGGCGGGCATAAAGTTCTTCGAAATTATCCTCCTCGTCCGCTTCTGTCATGAGCATTTCCTGCCGATAGCGTTCTTCCACTTTCTTACGAAGATGGTAATTGATACACGAATTTTTGACAGAACGACAGAGATAAGCGTAAACAGGTCCGATATAAACCATCTTCTTCCGGTTTGTCCACATCTGAAGGAAAGCTTTCTGGACGATATCCTCCGCTTCCTCCCGGTATCTTACGAATCCCAAAGCATAGTGGTACAATTGCTCCGCATAACTGTCGAAAAAGTAGGCAAAAGCATTCCAGTCGTCTTTTTGCATCCTGTAAAATAGTTTCTCTTCTTCTTGTATCTCTTTCTCCATGTATAAAGTCGATAGCTATGTGCAAATATAGGAAAAGGCGAGAGCAATGGCAAATGAAAACTTTTTTTTGTCACAGCTTTATTTCTGATGTCAGGAAAAATTTTACTTTTGTACAGTTATTAAAGACTTGTAAATCCCATTACGCACAAAGCTGCGTTTTGCCAAACCGACCGATTGGATTTTGTTAACTGACAATGAATATGATGAAACAAAAAACGAACCTTGACGGATTAGTAAAACGAGTGACCTGTTTGATTTGCGGGATCTGCTTTTGTTTCGGCATCTATGCCCAGCAACAGAAGCCCTTTGTGATACCCGAATTGAAAGAGTGGAAAGGAGAAACAGGCTTCTTCACGCCAAAGCAGTCTGTGCGCATCATTTGTGATGATCCTGATTTGCAGAAGGTTGCCCGACAATTTGCTGCCGACTATAAGGCATTGCACGGAGTACTTCCGGAAATCGCCGGAGGAAAGCCTTGTGAAGGCGATTTTTTATTTACAATAAAGCGGGATAAAAAGTTGGAGAAGGAAGGGTATGACATCGCTATCGGTGACTGTGTAAAAGTTTCGGCGAATGAACCTGTCGGAGTGTATTGGGCTACCCGCACTTTATTGCAGATGGGCGAACAATACGGGAACGGAAATTTACCGAAAGGGCATATCCGGAACTGGCCGGATTACGGTATACGCGGACTATTGATAGACTGTGGACGAAAGTTTATTCCTATGAATTATCTGCGTGACCTCGCGCGTATAATGTCATATTACAAAATGAACTTCATGCATGTGGTATTGAACAACAACGGTTTCAAAGCCTATTTCAACGACGATTGGAATCAGACGTATGCTGCCTTCAGACTGGAATGTGAAACATATCCCGGATTGACAGCCCGCGATGGTCACTATACTAAAAAAGAATTTATCCATTTTCAGGAGGAAGCCGCAGAACGTTTTGTCGAGATCATTCCCGAAATCGACGTCCCTGCCCATTCGCTTGCCTTCAGTCATTACAAACCGGAATTAGGCAGCAAGGAATATGGTATGGACCATTTGAATTTGTCTCATCCCGAAGTCTATTCATTTGTAGATGCACTCTTCAAAGAATATCTTGATGGCGAGAACCCTGTATTTCGGGGACCTAAAGTGCATATTGGCACCGACGAATATTCAAATAAAAAGAAAGAAGTCGTAGAACAATTCCGGGCATTCACCGATCATTACATCAAATACGTGGAGGGTTTTGGGAAACAGGCGTGTGTATGGGGAGCACTCACACATGCCGCAGGAGAAACACCCGTTAAATCAGATAATGTCATTATGTATGCTTGGTACAATGGTTTTGCCAATCCGAAAGATATGGTGCAACAAGGCTATAATTTGATTAGTATTCCGGATGGTCTGACTTACATCGTACCGCTTGCAGGTTATTATTGGGATTATCTGAACACAGAACGGTTGTATAAGCAATGGATCCCGGCACATGTAGCCGATGTTGTGTTTGAAGAGAAAGATCCGGCAATTATTGGCGGCATGTTTGCTGTATGGAATGACATAGTTGGTAACGGGATTTCTGTGAAAGACATCCATCACCGTATTTTCCCGGCTTTGCAGACTATTGCGGTGAAAACATGGAACATTGCTCCTGCATTTTCTTACAAAGAATTTGAAACAAAACGGCAAAAACTGAGTGAGGCGCCGGGGGTGAATCAATTGGGTCGGATCGGTGATGATGAAAACAGTCTTGTGTATGAGACCGCATCAGTTACTCCCGGATCCGAGTTGCCATATACCGAAATCGGGTATGGCTATACAATCACGTTTGATATGGAAGCCGCAAATGAAAATTATGGCACCGAATTATTTCGTTCCCCTAATGCTGTATTTTATCTCGCCGATCCTGTGAAAGGTATGTTCGGCTTTTCCCGGGATGGCTATATGAACACTTTTGCTTTCCGGCCTTATCCGGGAGAAAAGATTTCTGTAAAAATCACAGGGGATGCTCTCTCCACTTCATTGTTCATAAACGGACAACTTATCGAACGGATGGGAATTGAAAAACGATATCTGAACGGAGCCGGAAAGCAGAATAATTTTATCCGTACGTTAGTATTTCCGCTTAAAAATGCCGGAAATTTTGAATCCAGAATTACCAATTTGAGAGTGTATAATCGGTTATTGTAAAAAAAAAAACGGCTATGGCCCTAAATTTTCGTAATTTTGTAAAAATATGATGTTGCGTCGATATGGAAACGAATCCCCGATTAGAGCTTGCTTTTAATTTTCTGGAATATACCGGGACCAGTATTTTTTTGACCGGTAAGGCCGGTACCGGAAAAACGACGTTTTTGCGGGAATTGAAGCAACGTTCTCCCAAACGGATGATTGTAGTTGCCCCTACCGGAGTGGCTGCGATCAATGCCGGGGGAGTCACCATCCATTCTTTTTTTCAATTGCCTTTCGGACCTTATGTCCCGGGGAGAACCGAAGAAAACCGCTCGGGTGAAAAGCGTTTTAATGCCAAGTTCGGCCGGGAGAAAATCAACATCATCCGGAGCATGGACTTACTCGTTATCGACGAGATCAGTATGGTCAGGGCGGATTTGCTGGATGCTGTGAGCGATATGCTCTGCCGTTACAGAGACCGGGACAAACCGTTCGGCGGGGTGCAATTGTTGATGATCGGCGATTTGCAGCAATTGGCGCCTGTCGTGAAAGAAGAGGAATGGGGGATGTTGAAGGATATTTATCCTTCTCCTTTCTTCTTTTGCAGTAAAGCTCTGCAGATGGTCCCGTACCAGTGTATCGAATTGACTCACGTATACCGGCAGTCGGATTCGGTATTCATCCATTTGCTCAATAAGATCCGGGATAACCAGGCGGATCTGGCTACCTTGAAGGCATTGAACAGCAGATATATACCCGGATTCAATCCCGACGATTCCGAAGGATATATTACGCTGACAACTCATAACTACCAGGCTCAGCAGATCAATAACCGTAAACTCGATGCGCTTGAAGGAAGGGCTTATACCTATTCGGCGGAGGTGAAAGACGATTTTCCCGAATATGCTTTCCCGACAGATCAGCATTTGGTATTGAAAAAAGGGGCTCAGGTCATGTTTGTGAAGAATGATTCGTCGGCTGAGAAACGCTATTATAACGGAAAAATCGGACGGATTACAGCGATCAGTGCAGACAATATCCTGGTGAGGTGCGGGGACGAGAAAGAAGCGATTACAGTGACACGGGAGGAATGGACCAATACAAAATACACTATCGATGCGGAGACACAGGAAATTTCAGAGACTGTCGCAGGCAGTTTTAAACAATATCCCTTGAAAACGGCTTGGGCGATTACGATACACAAGAGCCAGGGATTGACTTTCGAGAAAGCGATTGTCAATGCGGGAGCTGCCTTTACGCATGGGCAGGTATATGTGGCTTTGAGCCGGTGTAAAAGTCTGGAAGGGTTGGTTTTGGGAACACCTTTACGTCCCGAGGCTCTGATCAACGATCAGGTGGTGAAGCATTTTACGGATGAAGTTTCCCGGAATCAGCCCGGACCGATGCAGTTGGAAGATGCACGCAGGGCCTATTATTTACAGTTGTTGAAAGAACTGTTCGATTATAGTGGTGTACTTAAACGCCTGCAACATGTAGCTTGGGTATTCGGAGAACATTTGTGGAAATTATACCCCGAGTTAACCAAGCGTTGCCGGGAGGTCAGGGAGTTGTGTCATAGCGAATTGACGGAGGTGGGAGAAAAATTTCAGATGCAGCTGGAGCGTCTGATCGAAGGGGCTGCAAATTACGATACCGATCGGCAGGTCGGGGAAAGGATAGCTAAAGGAGTTGCTTACTTCAGCGAACAGACCGGCCGGCATATCGTAGCTTTCTTAGAGAGTGCACAACCCGAAATCGATAATAAAGACGTACGTAAAACAGTCGGGGAAGCTTTGGAAAAATTGAGGTTGGAAGTGGGGGTGAAGATAGAGACTCTGGAGGCTGTGAAAGAAGGGTTTGAAGTGAAGGCCTATTTAATGGCGAAAGCGAAGGCTGTATTGGAAAAACCGAAACCCCGGGCCAGGAAGACCACCGAAAAACTGGAGGTCGGAGAAGATGTTTTGCATCCGAAATTATACAATGCCTTGCGTTTGTGGCGGAAGGAGGAAGCGATGCGTCTGGGATTGCCGGCCTATACCGTTTTGCAGCAGAAAGCTTTGCTGGGGGTGGCCAACACGCTGCCGACAACAGGGAAAGAATTACTGGCTATACCGGGGATCGGGAAAAAGGTCGCGGAACGTTATGGGGCTGCCTTGCTGGAAATGGTGGATCATTACCGGCTGAATATTTAAAGGATAGAAATTTGATGAGGGTGTCCAAAAAGTATTTGGCACCCTCGATTTATTCGTATCCCTATTGGAG
>OGJK01002885.1_pt1 | contig 12434 bp, 9 predicted proteins | sample 1571961 | NCBI WGS metagenome assembly OGJK01 (sample SAMEA2582120, study PRJEB24529) | metagenome | biome: Human gut stool | place: China | collected 2011 | reverse complement strand
GTAGGCAATGAAATTCTGGAAAAACCGGATAAGCTTACGGATGATGAATTTTCTACAATGAAAAATCATGCTGGTTATACATACCTTATATTATCGGAGGTTAATGATTTTGAAGAAATACGAGATTGGGCGGCTTTCCATCATGAAAAATTAAATGGAAAAGGGTATCCTTTTGGAAAAACCGCTGATGAATTAAATGAGCAGGAACGTATGATGGCATGTGTTGATATTTATCAGGCTCTTACGGAAGACAGACCTTATAAAAAGGGATTGTCCCATGAAAAAACATGTGATATCCTTGATGACATGGCACATAAAGATTTTATTGATTCAGATATTTCAAAGACAATTAGAGAATGTTTTGGAAGAACCTGATGCCATATATGAAAACAGAGGGTGTTTCAGACAATAGTATTTTCAGTTATGTACTAGTATGACTCTTACGAGGGAACACCGGCACGACATTCCAGATTACATCACGTTCGATCGGAGAGGTAACTGTAGAAAAAATTGGTAAAAGTGCTGTATTTTTCGGGGCGGATGGGTACAACATTTTGTGTGAAAAATAGAATAATAAAATTGTTCCCGAAATTTATTGACTTTGAGAAAAAATTTGATATATCAGAAGCGAATAAAAGAGAAAGGAAATAGCAAACTATGCCGTCAAAGAAAAATATGATGAAAAAGAACTTGGAAAATTTACATCTGAAGGAAAGGATAAACTATGGCTACAGAAAAGTCATTATTATGATGTTAGTCTCAGGTCTGTTTTCTATTGTGGTTATAGGTATGCTATTTGCCAATACGATGCATTATGTACAAAATGTTACTGTTGCAGACCGGGCGGTGAAAACCTGCAGGATAAATGTTAACTCAGCAGCGAGAAATATCAGGGAAATGGCACTAGAAAATGATGCATCCTCTTATGACGGTTATGAGCAGACGGTAGAAAGACAGCTTGCAGAAGTTAATACCCAACTGAAAAATTTAAAGAAATCCGGAGTTGTTCCGGATGCGGATTATGAAGAATACGCATCTGCCCTTACAGACTGGGGAAACATTGGTTATTCCATCATGAAAGAAATCAAAAGCGGTGACAAGGATAAGGCAGTTGATTCCATTCTGAATGATTGTACCCCGGCATTAAATAAAGCCGTAAAAATTGCAATAAGATTAGATGAAATGACCGATGAGGCAAGCAGCCAGGCAGTCAGAATTACGGTTATTTTTGCAGTGGCAGGAATTGTGTGTATTATTATTTGTCTGGTTTTGGCATGGAAACTGACAATAAAAACAGGCAAAAAAGTACTTGAGTCAATTTTAGTACCATTACATGAAGTGGAAGCCGTTGCAAAGGAATTAACAGATGGAAACCTGCATAGCACGCTGGACTACCGTTCGGATGATGAGATTGGAAGACTGGCACACAGTATGCGTAAATCCATCCGTATTCTGGGAAGCTATGTAGATGATATTGGACGTGCAATGAAGATGTTTGCAGAAGGAAATTTTGATGTGCAGCCGGAAGTAGAGTGGAAAGGGGATTTCGTTGGAATTTTAAACTCCTTTATGTTGTTTGAAGAAAGCATGGCAGAGACAATAAAGGGAATCCAACATGTTTCAGATGAAGTTTCGGGTGCCGCAGATCAGGTAGCATCAAGTTCCAATGAACTTGCGGATGGAGCAACAAATCAGGCAGCAGTTGTAGAAGAACTGACCGCAACAGTCGCAGGTGTTTCTGAACAGGTAGGAAAAAATTCACAATCCGCAAAAGAAATCAGTGGAAGAGTAGACGAACTTGGAAATGCCATTCTGGAAAGCAATGGTAAAATGAGGGATATGGTTGATTCCATGAATGAGATCAATGGGGCATCAAAAGAGATTGACAAGATCATTGCAACAATCAATGAAATTGCGTCCCAGACGAATCTGCTTGCATTGAATGCTTCCATTGAGGCTGCAAGAGCAGGGGAGGCAGGAAAGGGATTTGCAGTGGTAGCGAATCAGGTAAATGTGCTGGCAGACCAGAGTGCCCAGGCAGCAAAGGAATCCGCAACATTGATTGAAACCTCTGTGAAAGCCGTGGAAAAAGGTATGGTGATTGCAGGGCAGACGGCATCACAATTGCAGGAGGTCGCTGAGAATTCCCAGATCATTACAAAAGAAGTCACAAATATTGCAGAAACGTTAGAGACACAGACAACAGAAATCCAACAGATTAATGATGGAATTGAACAGATCAATGATGTCGTACAGACGAATTCGGCAACATCTGAAGAATGTGCAGCAGCCGGTCAGGAGATGAGCAGTGAAGCAGAAAATCTGCGTGAAATGATCCGGAAATTTAAAGTTGCAGAAAATAAAAATTAAAAACGGTGCAAAAAATTATTGATGTTGAATTTACATATAAAGTTGTCGCAGGCAGGAACTATAATTTGACTTGTGACATATATAAATGCGGGAAAAGGATGCAATGAGGAAATGTGCGTTATTGGTTTTAAACTGATAACGCACATTTTAAATTATATGAATAGTAATATCATCGCAAAAAAGCATAAAAGTAGAAAAAGTTAAAAATATCGTGGATATAGTGCTAGAATTGTTGAAAAAAGTAAGTTAAAATACAGGAAAACAACAAGTGTAAAGGGGAAATTTTATGGAATATTCAGCAATTTTTCATGATATGGATAAAAGGTTTAGCTATGCGGTTGATAAGGATTTATTTGTGATACGCGTGCAGGTAAAAAAGGATGATATGAAGGAGGTAATCCTTCACTATGAGGACAAGTATATACCTATGGAGCGTAAGGATACCAGAAAGACGGTTCCGATGAAGAAGGTTGCTGTCTCACAGTTTCATGATTATTATGAAGCACAGATAAAGATGCATTTGATCTGTCTGCGTTACTTTTTCGAATTTACGGACACGCAGGGAGAAAAGGTATATTATGGAAATTATGAGTTTGATAAGGAATGCATTACAAACAGGGACAGTATGTTTGACTGTCCGCAGAACCTCCGGGAGGAAGAGATGTTTGAGGTGCCGGAGTGGGCAGCAAACAAGGTCGTGTATCAGATTTTCCCATCCCGTTTTGCAGCAACGGAGCCGGTAGACAAAGAACTGTGGTATAAAGCACCGATTACGCCTATGGATGATCTGCATGGAAATCTCAGGGGAATCATCGAACATATGGATGATATTCAGAATCTGGGAATCGATGTGCTGTATATGACACCTATCTTTCAATCAGATTCGTGCCATAAGTATGATACCACGGATTACTACCAGATAGACCCGTCCTTTGGAACAACAGAGGATCTCAAAGAGCTGGTACAAAAAGCGCATGAGCGTGGTATGAAGGTAGTCCTGGATGCGGTATACAATCATACGGGAAGAGAATTTTTTGCGTTTGCGGATATTCTGGAAAATGGTGAAAAATCCAAATACCGGGACTGGTATTTTATTGATGGATTCCCACTTAAAAGCGAATGGGGAGAGATCCCAAACTTCAAATGTTTTGGTTATTATGGCGGAATGCCAAAGTTAAACCTGAAAAATCCTGAAGTTGAAAAATACATTACGGATGTTGCATGCTACTGGATTAAGGAATGTGATATTGACGGATGGAGACTGGATGTAGGAGACGAAATCAGCCATTTCTTCTGGAAGAATTTCAGAAAGGCAGTAAAGGCAGTAAAGAAAGATATGCTGATCATTGGGGAAATCTGGCATTATGCAGGAGATTTCCTTGAGGGGGATGAATGGGATACAGTCATGAATTATCCATTTTACCTGAACCTGATTGATCTGCTTGCAGATGAAAAGATTACGGTCAGCCAGTTCGTACAAAATCTTGGATATTTGAAGGGACGCTTACACAAAAACTGTTATCCCCTTATGTGGAATCTGATCGACAGCCATGATACCGCAAGATTTTTACATCTGTGTAACGACAATAAGAAAAAGCAGCATCTGGCAGCCGCTTTTCAGTTGTTACTGCCGGGAATGCCGATGATTTATTATGGAGATGAGTATGCGATGCCGGGAGCAAACGATCCGGACTGCAGACGGGGCATGTACTGGGAGGAAGAATACCAGGACAAAGAGATGTATGAATGGTACAAGCGGCTGATTCAGGTCCGGAAAAGCCATGCATGCATTGTAGAAGGCGAACTGGCTGGGAGCGTCACAGAAGATGAGGAAGGGACAGTTGTCCTGATCAGAAAAAATGGCGAGGAGACCATTGCCATGATTTTTAACTGCAGCAGCAGTGCAAAAAAATTTAATGAGTACACGCAGAAGTACAATCTGCTTACCGAAAACACCTTTGATGGAAATGTAGAGGGGTTTGATGCTGCGGTAATCGTGCTTTAAGAAGCCTTACGGCAGATGGCTTCCCGGGAGTTTGTCTGTGGGAAGAAGAGGGAAAGCACCAGTATTTCTGGTAATGTAAAGTACGGAGGATGATATGACGAATGTAAAAAAGAAGGATGGAAAACGGTTTGGGGCAATCGTACTTAGCCTGATATTATTGCTTTCCCTGGTGTTTCCATATCCTGTGATGGCAGACCAGACAGCGGCAGACCAGACAACGGCAGCTTCCGTTTATGCCATTCACAAGACAGGTGATGATAAGGAAAATTTTGTGATTGTTATCATGGGTGAGGGCTATACCCGGGAACAACAGGAACAATTTTTGAAGGATGCAACGGCAAAAGCACAGGGGCTGCTAAAGTGGTCCCCTTATAAAGAGTATTCCGACAGGATCAATATTTATGCAGTACAGACGGTATCCAGTGAAACTGGTGTGGGCGTGATGTATGGGGAGTCGAACCCGGACACATATTTTCATGTGCAGGCATTCGGAAAATCCTGCTATTTTTCAAAGGACGGGGAAGATAAAGCCAAGGCACTGAGGACAGAGCTGGAGAGCAGATATCTGGATACCGGCGCAGCCGTTGGAACCATCCATATCATTTGTAATACGACTGCGAATATTGGTTCTTCTTCCAATGCACTCTTTTCTTTTTCGTCAAATTCGGGTGAGAATGCGCAGGGGGATGTCATGACCCATGAAATTTCCCACAGCATCGGAAGATTAGGCGATGAATATGATAAAAAGATGCAGGGAGAAAATATTTCCGACACATCGGATCCGGATAAGATTAAATGGCATAAGATGCTTGGGTTCCGTGGAATCGGAATAACGGCAGCAGGAACAGAAACGGTATTTGCGCCGAGCCGCGTCTGCATGATGCGGGATCTTGGGAATCCTTTCTGTGAAGTGTGTAAAATGGAACTGGCGCGGAGATTAAATAACCGTGATTATGTCAGCAGGCAGGCATCTGTTTATGTGTGCGATCCTGAAATTACAATTCCACATAGCAGGACAGGAACACTTGACAGGGATAGTGACCAATACCGGATCGATGAGACAAATATCACAAAAGCAAATGGAAAGGATCTGGAATTCCGTACAGTCGTACAAAATATGGTGGATGCCAAACAGCATTTGAAGATTACTTTCCGCATTATTGGAGCAGACCATACAGTCAAATATGAAAAAGAAGAAACATATACCGTTCCGCCACTCAGTAACTGGTATGATCCGGATGCTGCCAGAGAGTCCCTTTCTGTCACACTTCCTGCGGTAACTGGTCTGGTTTCCGGGGACAGACTGGAAGGAAAGATCATAGATGAGGACACTGGGAAAATTCTGGCTGACAATCAGACGGCAGGACAGGCGTGGAGTACCGTAACCATTTGTTATATGCTGCAAAACGAAGACGGGACCGAAACAACAGTGCCTGATACGGCACCCGCGACAGTATATGTACCAAAGAATTCTGCGTATACGTTAAGAAGTCCGGATTTATATGGATATACATGTGTAGGAAACAGTGCAAATCAGGGAGAAATAAACATCACAGAGGATCGCCAGGAGATCACTTATTATTACCGGAAAAACAGTGAGATGCCGGAAATACAAACCGTACCTGTCCGCGTAACTTATGATGGAAAACCCCATACATTTGATATCAAACAGGAAGATGGTGTACAAATCAGTTACAGTTTGACAGAAAACGGATCGTATACACAAACGGAGATGCCGTTTTACACAGAAGCAGGCCAGTATAAGATTTATTTTAAAGCGGAAAAGGCATCTTTTATTCCAACATACGGGGAGGCTGTCCTGGAAATCGAAAAGGCTTCCACCAGCATGCAGCTGACTGCAAAAAACGATACGGTCAAAGGTGCGGGGACAGTAGAATTACAGCTTTGCAGACAGGGGATTCCGGAAGATGCCGGGATAAAAGTAACCTGTGATGTTTCCGGGATCACATTAGAAGAAAAGGGAACGGATCACTGGATGGCAACGCTTCCGAATGAAACGAAAACATATACGTTCACCGCATGTTATAATGGGAATGGCAACTATACAGGAAGTAAGGCAGATTGCAAGGTCCGTGTAACGGCGGATCATTCCCAGACCGGGGGCGGTTCTGGTGGAAGTTCCGGAGGCAGTTCAAGTGGAGGTTCCGGCGGAATATCCGGAGGCGGTTCAAGTGGAGGTTCTGGCGGAAGTTCTGGTGGAAGTTCCGGAGGCAGCTCCGGTGGAGGTTCCGGAGAAAATGCCGGTGGAAGCACGGACGGATCATCTGGCAATGTTTCACCGGATTCCGGCACATTACCGGCACCGGATCATGCAAAAGAAGAACCAGGGAATGTGACACCTCCACCTGCAGCAGATACGTCCGTTTCTGTTAAGGATATTAATGTCAAAGCAAAATCTGCAGTTAAAAATAATACGGTCAAAGTGAAGAATATTGCAGCAGTTTTGAAAAAAGAAATTACAAAGGCAGAAAAAGAACAGGGTGGCAGGATAAAAGACCTGTCTGTTGAAATAACTTTTGATACAGGAAAAGCTAAAAACTGGAAGAATCTGCATCTTGAAATGGATAAGCAGGCGGTAAATTTACTTGTCAAAAAGAATGTAAAAGAATGGAAGGTCAATGGTGGCAATGTAAATCTTACCTTTGATTCGAAGGCATTAAAAGAATTAAAGAAAGAAATGAATACAGCTGCGGTTATCAAAATAAAACAGGCTGACAAGAAAAATCTTTCTGCCAGGGCAGGGAAAATTATTGGAAAACGTCCGGTTTATGATTTTTCCGTCACAGGAATCAAGAAAAAGCAGTCGTCTGTCCTGAAAAAGGGACGGATCAGGATCGCTGTTTCCTATAATGCTTCGAAAAAGGAAAAAGACAAAAAGATTTTTGCATATAAAATTGATAAATACGGTGCAGCAGTTAAGATACCGGGATCTTATTATGATTCCGATACAAAGACCGTTAACTTTGTAAGCCGTGGGTTTTTCACAGTTGCAGTAGGCTGTGAAAAATGATGAAACATAAAAAATCATCGTTCACGTTAAAAAAACTGTAGTTCATGTCGAAAAAGACAAAAACCGGTTTTCATTTGGTATAATGATAGAGCTCATTTTAGTAAAAATGAGTTCATACTGTGAATGATGGAGGGGATAACAATCATCGTTTTAGAAGAAATATTAATGGCAAACGGATTGACCGTGTTAATGATGTGGTTCCTTTTGTTTTGCAGACGAAAGAACAGAGAGAGCCTTCATGTGGGAGATAAAATATATGATGGAATAGCAATCGTAAATTTAGTGGGGGCATTGTCTGAAACCATTGCTTTTCTCGTAGATGGAAAACAGTTTACTGGCAGCCGGCAGATTAATTATATCTCTAACAGCATATGCTTTATAGGGACAGTCAGTATGGGTATGCTTTGGTGTATGTACGTGGAATTGCGTATCTATCGAAATTATAAAAGAATGGTTCAAAAAGCAGGAGTGGAGATATTTCCCTGGCTGGTAGAAGTAATTATGGTTTTATGTAATCTGTTTGGAACAGGGATTATGTTTAAAATATCCGGGGAGAATGTATACCAGAGAACTGCCGGTGCGCTGGTGGGATATATTTCGCTTGTCATATATTTTGCTTACAGTATCTATCTGGTGTATCATTCCAAAAAACAAGGGGTTAACCTGAATTTTTTCCCGGTGATCTATTTCGTTGGACCTTGTTTTGCAGGTGTGGTTATCCAGTTCCTTTTTTATGGAATTACATCATCATGGGTGCTGGTTGCGGTCGCATTGATATTTGTGCAGATGCAGTCATACGCAGAGAGTTTGTATATGGATGAGCTTTCCGGATTATATAACCGGAGATATTTTAATGCGGTGCTTGCGGAAAAGAAAATTGCAAGCCATAAATCCTTATATGGAATCATGATGGATGTAAACGATTTCAAGTGTATTAATGACAATTTAGGTCATAGTACGGGCGATAAGGCTATTTGTACGTTGGGAAATATACTCATCAGATCCATACCGGATGATGGTATGGCAATCCGGTATGCGGGAGATGAGTTTATTGTGCTGCTGTCAGGTGTTGATACGGAGCGTGTCTTAGCGACAATGGAGGAGATTAACCATAATCTGTCCCGGTTTAATGAATCCGGGATAGAACCGTTTCATTTAAGTGTTTCCATGGGATACACGGAATTTGGGACAGAAGATGATGCAGAAACTTTTTTAATGCATATGGATGAGAAAATGTATGAGGAAAAACGGAAATATCATATGCGAAAGAAATCAGCCGGTTTGGAAAATAAAGTATAGCATTACGTTCCTGCCATTTGTCCGATAACTGGTTGCAATGGCACAAGAAAAGAAAATATTATAATCATCAAACGAGTAGCAGACTGGTGTAAATCCGGTTTTGCTGCTCGTTTTTATATTTATGGTTATAGGCAGGGATGCTCCAGATTTCAAGACAATAAATAACCGTGTTATGGTTGATGGAGAGGCATTTTTTGTTTTATGAGAAAACCAGTTACCCATATAGATAACTGGTTTTTAAGGGATAATGTTAATGAGTATGTGCGATAGTGGAGTTATCAAGAAGTGTTCGTAAGGCATCCTGAAGGACTTGTGAGCAGTTGATTCCGCGCTTGTCAGCAAGACGGACCATCCAACTTGGAAGAGAAACATTTTTTCGAACGGCGCGAGTATCTGTCTGGGCACGATATTCAATGGTATCTGCGGAAATCAGGGAACAGATTGTGCCGGCATCAACACTTAATTTTTCCTGTGGTGATGGAGGAGCAATCGGTTCGCCTTCATCCTCTGCAACAACAAGCCATGCGCTCATTGCATCGGTAATTTGGTCAATTGCATCAGAAAGACTATTGCCAGTAGTGATGCATCCAGGAAGATCAGGGACTTTTGCGTAGTATCCGGATCCGTCCTCGATAGGTGTAAACAAAGCTGTATAAATATATTTCATAGTAACCCTCCTATTTGGAAGCAGGAAACATATTTAATGCATCCTGCTAATATTGGCTTCCTTGAAGATGTACTTCATGTCGTTTTCATTGAAATCGTGTCGTTTGACAGGTACGGTGCTGTGTGTCTGCGGATTGTAGTAAATGTCGTGATTAGCACCGTGGCGTTTCAATTCATAACCGGAAGCACTGAGTTGTTTAATCGTTTGTTGCCTTGGATTCATTATGTACCTCCTTTAATTATATCATACACAATATTACACAAAAGTCAACTAAAATACACAAAAATACACAAGAAATAAAGTGAATGTGCACAACGGAATTTTCCAAATCAGCCGGAATTGTTTTTACCGGAGGCGGCGGATTGTGCAGAGAGTCATGAAGCAGAGGTTGGGGCGGATTGTGGAGGAGCAGGTCGGACAGTTGAGGATGGTTTGGCAATAATTTTTATTTGATATAATCGAACACATATTTTATTATATAGGCATATAGGGAGGTAGCAAATGGGAGAAAAGCTAAGAAATGAACTTACGGATAAAGAAAGAGAAATGTATGAGTATATTGTAAAATATATGGAAGAAAATTTAATTTCTCCATCTTTTCAAGAAATCTGTAAAGGAGTAAACACAAAATCAAAGTCATGTGTGGGGAACAATATTTTCAGTTTTGCATACTGATTGTTGCTATTATCAATCTGATCGTAATGATCTTTTCTAACCATAAAAAATAACCGCCCCTACCAAAGACCGGTTATTTTTTAAAACTAACTTTGGCAAACCGCCTACACGGTATTGCGTTTTGTATTTTCATAATACCATTGCGTAATTTTTTGTCAATGATTTAAAGATCTTTGCTGGATACCGGCATAAAATAAGGTTCAGATCATTGTAAAACTCAAATGAATAATGAAGTTTATAATTAGTGTCTGCTTACTCAGCAGGCACTAATTATATTTTATTAAATTGTTTTATTATCTGCGAACAATTTCTAATCGTTCGCGCTGGATAAGTTTTTCATACTGCCTCAATTGAAATACTGTCTACCTGTGCACTTAAATGATTTTAGACACCAGATCCATATCTATTATAGAGTAAGATCAGTATAAGCAAAACGAGTATCACTATATATCTTTTTTTCATTATTATAAATAACTTGAAGCATAGAAATTGGTTTTACTCGAATAAGTTTGAGATGTAATCTTTACAATTCCTACATTTCCAACTCCAACATAAGTATCAAGATTTCCAGAACATTTTAAGGTAATACAGGAGGAAGTACATGTGGTTTTGTTACTTTGTCCAGAAAGTTTATATGTATATATAACAAAGTCAGAATCTACGCTTGCATTAGAAGCACTTGCATTTGTCCAGTGCTTTCCACTATAATATCCAACGGCATTAAATGTAATTGTAGCTGAACCAACCACCAAATCACTACTTAATGTTTTACTATAAGTAGCACGAGTCGATTGTGGTGAAGACGAAATGTCTTCTATATTTATAGTTGAGTCTTTTTCAACTTCTTTTTGATATTTTTTCGCTGAGTCTATTGCTTCTTTCAGTTCTCCAACTGTAACAGTTGCATAGCTAGCTTCTTGGTTTACTTCAAGGTTATTTTCGTCTATGTCCAAATACGATAGGACATCATAAACATTTTCAGTTGTTATAACTGTCTCTTCCGAGAACTGTTTATTGCTTTCGGCTGCAAAAACAGGTATTGGAGCTATAGTTGTATGTACTAGAGCCAACGACATTGATGCTGCAATTACTTTTTTAATAAGACTTTCATTGAAAGACCTCCATCTTTTAAAAAATTTATCACAACTATATATAATATATAGAGATGAACATTATAATTCCCGCAATTTCATTTCATTTATTTTCTTTTTGCGCGTAATCGTTCTATTTCTTTTTATCCGATTATAAATTGATATAACAGTAGGAATATTTGTAAGCATAAAGATAATGATACAATTGTGTATCTTATCCTTTATAGACATCTGATTTTTGGAAACGAAACTATATGAGAGTGTCAATGACCCCTGCTTCTCAACGCGTTCAAAACTTTCTGGTTCAAAATTAAGATACACTATAATTAATACGATTGAAAGAACAAGAAAAATAATTGGTGTTAATGATACGGTAGTTGTTCTTCTTTTTTTATTTAAATATGATTCTAAAAAACGTACACAAATAATGGTTAATGCCATTATTATTACGATGAATAAAATTGTAGAAAATTTCATTTATTCTCCTTTTTGCTCTCTGTATTTTTTTATCAATATTTTTGCTGTGTCAAAATCAAGTTGATCATCTATTACCATTTTTTTAATTAATGAAATATAAGCGTCATTTTCTATTTGATCATTCATTTGCATTTTTTGTATAAGTCGATCAAGTCTCAATCGCACGGTAGGATATGTTATATGATACAATTTTGCAACCTCTTTTAAAGAGCCAGATGACATAACAAAATTTTTTATAAATGTGATATCTTCATCACTTAAATTGTATATCCATTCTTGCGCTTTTCGTCTCATTACCAACCCCTTTCTTTAATATTGTTGATATTATCATTTAATAATGTTAAAGTCAACTGCTAATATTATGTTATTTACATCTTTTTATCTTAATAATCATTCGAAACCTCAAACTTGTAAAGATAAGGTTTTCAGATTCGAGGTTACTCTCAACCCCCTTGCTTTTGTTTATATTTCTTCAATCATCAGTTATAAAAAACAGAAGCATTTTAATCAGTTCACCATATCGGTTTCATTTTGTGTTATACTATTTTATAAGATTTTTTTGTCGTCGCTGCCGCTTCGGTCGGTGCAAAGCGGACATCTACCAGATGTCCTGCACCCTTGTATTTGCCCTTATCAGAGTTCGTAAATCTATATGGAAGATATAATATAAGGGAAAGCTCACCTGCTGGTCTGAGTCTATTGGGACAGTATATTTATTATGAGGCACTGGTGGTACACGGAAGCGGCGATAAACTGGAAGGTTATGGAGGTAAACAAAATGAATGATAGCAAGTTAAAGGGTATAGCAGTTATTCTATT
>OGJK01002883.1_pt1 | contig 12440 bp, 8 predicted proteins | sample 1571961 | NCBI WGS metagenome assembly OGJK01 (sample SAMEA2582120, study PRJEB24529) | metagenome | biome: Human gut stool | place: China | collected 2011 | reverse complement strand
CATTGCGGACAGGCTGCACCACTGACCGTTCACCTTGACAGTCCAGATGGAATAGTCGTCCTGCTCGGAATCGTCTGCGCCGGTAACGGTGCAGTTTACATCCACACAGATGCCGGAGGAGACCTTCAGACCAAACTTGTCGGTATCTTCCCGGACAGTGTCCAGCTGGGAGCTGCTGCCGAAGCCCACAACCACGCCGGACTGCTTCCACTCGTAGGACAGGTCACCGCCCAGGCTGTCGGCATAGTCGTTCATGTATCTGCCCATGGCATCCACTGCCTCTTCCTCGGTCAGATCATAGGTGTCGGAAATATAGTTCCAGAAATCGTCCGGGCAGAGATCCGCCAGCGCCTCTGCGTCGCAGTTCACGTGGGCATCCCAGTATTTGTCTACGGTCTTTGCGCCCTTGGTACCCATGTTTACGCCGATGCCCACGATCACGCCAATGATAATCAGAATAATCAGAATCGGGATCAGAATGATCGCCACAATGAGGCCGGTCTTCTTTTTCTTCTTGGGCTGCTGACCCATAGGCGGAATGGGATTGGTGGTGGGGTCATAGGGTGTTCCGTTCACCGGCGGTACGCCTGCGCCGCCCGGAATGGTATTGCCCGGCATCGCATAGGGATTTTCTCCGCCGACAGGCTGCTGGGGCTGAGCCTGGGGTGCAGCCTGGCTCTGGGGAGCGCTGGTCTCCGGCGCAGGCTGCGGTGCTTCCGGTGCTGCGTCCGGCATCTGTTCCGGCGCATCCGGGATGGGAGCTGTTTCCGGCATATCCGGAACTGCATCGGGGACAGCCTCCGGCATCGGGGTCGGGGTGTCTTCTGTCAGCGGTGTACCGCAGTTCGGGCAAAACTTCTTGCCGTCTTCTACGGCAGTTCCACAATTCTTACAATTCATCTGGTATTCTCCTTATTTCTAATTTCCGGCAACACCACACAAAGCTTGTGCGGTGTTGCCTTTATGCGTTTATATATGGGTAGATTTGTGCATGGTTGGCAGGGGAGGGGGCAGGCTGAACTGTTTACCCAACCGGAAAATGCCAACAATACAGGTACACCATGCACCAAAAGTTCATGGCAAAACCGAACCAAATGGACACAAGAAAGAGGATTTCCTGCATAGGGACAGGCATAATCGGACTGCTGCGGGCAAAAAACACAACGCTTTGTTAAAAAATTGTAAAATCATACAGAATTTTTTGATAAAAGAAAGTTGACGAATGTGCAAAGCGCGGAAAATGGCGGAAACACAGCAAAAAGAGAAAATAAGGGCTGTTTTTGCGGTGGGTATGTGTTAGAATATGTTTAGAAGTGCGGCAAAAACCGCCGCAGTATGCACAAACAAAAGCACAATGAAAATCGATAAAGGAGCTAATGTTATGGCAGAACAATCGATGGGCCCCCGCGACTTTTTCCGCAAAGAAGCCGCGATCGCTGATCTGGCACTGCTGGCCTGCCCGGGTGCAGAGGAACTTTGCAACCTGGTAGACGGCCATCTGGTGCGTTGGGCGCGTGAAGTGGGAATGGATGTGGACACTTTCATCATTCCTTCTGACTGCCCGCGTTTCCAGTCCGGTGATGCTAAGGGCCTTGTCAAGGCTTCCACTCGTGGCGATGATATCTACATTTTTGTCGATCCGGGCAACTACAGCGTGACCTACAACCTGTTTGGTTACGAAAACCATCTTTCCCCGGATGACCATTTCCAGAACCTGATCCGCCTGATCCAGGCTGTTTCCGGCCGTGCGCACCGCATCAGCGTGATCATGCCCAGTCTGTATGGCGGCCGCCAGCATCGCCGCGTCAGCCGCGAAAGCCTGGACTGCGCTTACGCTCTGCAGCAGCTGCGCACCATGGGCGTTAAGAACATTATTACCTTTGATGCTCATGACCCCCGCGTAATGAACGCTGTGCCCCTGATGAGCTTCGATAACGTTATGCCCACCTATCAGGTGCTCAAGTGCCTGCTGCATCATGTGCCGGATGTCTCCTTCCACAAGGATAACTTCATGATCGTCTCTCCCGATGAGGGCGCCATGAACCGCAACATGTACTACTCCAGCGTGCTGGGCTGCAACCTGGGCATGTTCTACAAGCGCCGCGACTACAGCCGTGTGGTCAACGGCCGCAACCCCATCGTGGCGCATGAGTATCTGGGCGAGAGCGTTGAGGGCAAGGATGTCTTTATCGCTGACGACATCATCGCCTCCGGCGAGTCGATGCTCGACATCGGCTATGAGCTGAAGATGCGCGGTGCCCGCAACATCTTTACCTGCTGCACCTTCCCGCTGTTCACCGCCGGCCTTGACAAGTTCGACAAGGCCTACAATGACGGCATCATCAAGGCTGTGCTGGGCACCAACCTGACCTACCGCAAGCCGGAGCTGCAGGAGCGCGAGTGGTACTATGATGTCGATGTCTCCAAGTACACCGCCTACTTCATCGCCGCCATCAACCATGACAAGAGCGTTTCCTCCATCATCGACCCGATGACCAAGATCCGCACGCTGCTTGACAAGCATGGTATCCCCATGGGCGGCCAGCAGTAAGCGCAAAATAAACTCCGATTCGGTCCGCCTTGGCGGGCCGAATTTTGTTGCAGAACTACGGCGTTTTGTATATAATAACATAGAGCATTACCATGCGATCCCCGTCCGATGGGCGGAGCGCCGCAGTATTGCTGCAGAATAAAATGCAGGGGAGAGATATTTATGCTGCCGATCGAACAGCTGCAGAATCTTATTCAGGGCAAAAAGGTTGCCTTTATCGGTGCGGGCGTCAGCCACAAGCGCTGCATTGAACAGTTTGTGGAGCTGGGCGCGCAGGTCACGCTCTGCGATCAGAAAAAGTCCCTTGAGGATTTTGGCGCGTATGCGGACACGCTGCGCCGCCTGCATGTCCGCTTGAGTCTGGGCGAGCATTATACTGACGGTTTTGCCGGGCAGGATATCATTATGCGCACACCGGGCTACGAATATTACAAGCCCGAGCTGCAGGCTGCCCTGCAGGCCGGCACAAAGGTCACCAGCGAGGTCGAGCTTTTCTTTGAGCTTTGCCCCTGCGAGATCGTGGCCGTGACCGGCTCTGACGGCAAGACCACGACCACAACGCTGATCTCCAAGATGTTTGAGGCTGCCGGCCGCAAGGTGTTCCTGGGCGGCAACATTGGCGCAGCCCTGCTGCCCCAGCTGCCGGACGTTACCCCGGCTGATATCGCTGTTGTGGAACTTTCCAGCTTCCAGCTGATCAGCATGCGCAAGAGTCCCAAGGTGGCGGTTGTGACCAATGTGACCCCCAACCATCTGGACCACCACAAGGACATGCAGGAGTACATTGACGCCAAGCGGAACATTCTGCTGTGGCAGGTGCCGCCATGCCGCGCCGTGCTGGGCTTTGAAAACGAGATCTCGCGCGGTATGCAGAAGGACTGCAAGGGCAAGCAGGTCTGGTTTACCCGCCTGCATGACACAGACAAGGGCGCCTTCCTGCGGGAGAGCGATGACACCCTTTGCTATGCGGAGAACGGTGTCGTGACGCCGATCCTGCCCCGGGCCGAGGTCAAGCTGCGCGGCCTGCACAATGTCGAGAACCTGCTGGCCGCCATCGCTGCCGTCTGGGGCCGCGTGCCGGTCGAGGCTATGCGTCAGGTCGGCTCCACCTTCACCGGTGTGGAGCATCGCATCGAGCCGGTCCGCACGCTGGACGGCGTGACCTACTACAACGATTCCATCGCGTCCAGCCCGACGCGCACGATCGCCGGTCTGCGCAGCTTCAACCAGAAAATCATTCTGATCGCAGGCGGCTATGACAAGAAGATCCCCTATGAGCCGCTTGCGCCCGAGATCCTGGCCCATGTCAAGACACTGGTGCTGATGGGCGCCACCGGCCCCCGCATCGAGGCGGCTGTCCGCGGATGTGCGGGCTTTGACGAGAGCGCGCTGACCATCCTGCACGCGGACAGCATGCAGCACGCGGTTGAGCTGGCGCGCGGTGCCGCCCAACCCGGGGATGTGGTCAGCCTTTCGCCCGCATCTGCATCCTTTGATTTGTACCCGAATTTTGAGGTCAGAGGACGGGATTATAAGAATATCGTCAACAACCTGAAATGATGACGACAACCTGACTTGGCCCCCTCGCAGAGGGAGATGAGAGAGGTTCCTCCATGATTCAATCCGTCTCCACTACGGAACATAAAACCGAATACCTGCGCCGCCTGTCCGGCAAGCCTTACTTTGAGGCTGTCCTCGGCACGCATCTGCGGCTGTTCGGGCAGCACCCGGCCAGCGGGTGGGCTTTCTATCTGCTGCCCGGCACAGCGGTGCTGGAGCTGCGCGGCGGCAGTGCCGTGGTCTGCGGTGCGCTGCCCGGCGGCAGGGCAGGGGAGGACGCCCGCGAGGAGCTGGCCGGCTTTCTGCGGTTTCTCTGCGCCGACCGGCTGCGCACCGAGCAGCCCCTTGCGTTGGCAGGCTGGCAGCCTGCCGCGCCGCTGACCCTGTGGGCGCTGCCGCAGGGCTGCGCATTGCCGCTGCCGCCCGCATACCCGGCGGAGCTGGTGCGGGACACAGCGCCCTCGATGTTGCCGGTCAGCCGTCTGGTCTTTGCCGAGAATGACGCCGAGGCCGATGAGTTCTACTCCACGGCCTGCACGGCGCTGGCCCACGGCGTGGGGGTGTGCCATGCCCTGCTGCAGGACGGCCGCCCCGTCTGCACAGTCGGCTGCTATGAGCAAAGCGACACCGAAAGCTATATGGCGGCAGGCGTGACCGACCCGGCCTGGCGGGGCAGGGGGCTGGCCCGGCGGCTGATCGTTGAGATGGCAAACGCGCTGGCCGCCGACCGCACGGTGCGCTTTGCCTGTGAGCAGACGCTGTGCGGCTTTTATGAGCGGCTTGGATTTGTACAAAACGGCAAAATAAACTATTATACTACAGATTGGAATACGCAATGATCGAACAATTTTACGACCTGCGCCCCGAGGTGCTGGCGCTTGACCGCAAGGCCCTTTCCCTCTGCCGTGAGCAGTTTGCCCATGTGGAGGAGATCCGCGACTACAACCAGCTCAAGATGCTGCGCGCCTTTACCGACAGCGGCGTTGAGGCACGGCACTTCTGGGGGTCGAGCGGCTACGGCGTCTGGGACGACAGCCGCAATAAGCTGGAGGAGGTCTTTGCCCGCTGCATGGGGGCGGAGGCAGCGCTGGTGCGCCCGCAGTTCATGAGCGGCACCCACACCTTGACGGTCGCGCTTTTCGGCCTGCTGCGCACGGGGGACACCCTGCTGGCTGCGACCGGCCGCCCCTACGACACGCTGGAGGGCGTGATCGGCATCGGTGAGGCTGGCAAGGGCTGCGGCACCCTGCGGGAGTACGGCGTTAAGTATGACGAGTGCCCGCTGCTGCCGGACTTTACCCCCGACTATGATCTGATCGCCGAGAAGGCCAAGACCGCCACGGTGGTGCATATCCAGCGCAGCCGCGGCTACACCCAGCGCAATGCGTTTGATCTGGACACCATCCGAAAGGTAGCCGACATCGCCCGCAAGGCCAACCCCAAAGCAGTCATCTTTGTGGACAACTGCTATGGTGAGTTCACCCAGACTGCGGAGCCGGTCGCCTTCGGCGCAGATATTATGGCGGGCAGCTTCATCAAAAATCCGGGCGGCGGCATCACCCCGACCGGCGGCTACATTGCAGGCCGCCGCGATTTGGTGGAAAAATGCAGCCACCGCTTCACCGCGCCCGGCATCGGCGGCGATCTGGGCTGCACGCAGGACAGCCTGCGGGATACCTTCCTCGGCTTCTACTACGCCCCGGGCGTTGTCTGCGAGGCGCTGAAAACGGCAATCTACGCCCAGTGTCTGCTGGAGCTGGCGGGCGTCAACCCCGTGCCGCGCTACACGGCCGACCACAATGACATTGTCACCTGCTTTGACTCGGGCAGTGCCGCCGCGCTGACAGGCTTCTGCGCGGGCATCCAGCACAACAGCCCGGTGGACAGCTTTGCCAGCCCCGAGCCTGCCGATGAGCCGGGCTACACCGACAAGGTCGTCATGGCCAGCGGCAGCTTTACCGAGGGCAGCACGATCGAGATCTCCTGCGATGGTCCGCTGCGCGCGCCCTACACCTGCTATCTGCAGGGCGGCGTCAACTTTACCGCCGGCCGCGCCGCCGTCCTCAACGCCGTGCAGAACGCGTTTTTCGCGGAGTAAGGTGAGGCGGCAGAGCCCCTCCGGTCATCGCTGGCGCTCGACCACCTCCCCTGTAAGGGGAGGCTTTTGCGCGGGCTTTGCCCGCGAGAAAGGCGCCCCACGAAGTGGGGAGCTGGCCGAGTTTACGAGGCCTGAGGGGCTCTGCCATGCTGCCTGAACCTGCAAGCCTAAATAAAAAAGCTCCCGCGTATCCAACGATACGCGGGAGCTTTTTTGAAATCCTGATTTTTAGTGTTTCACAAAATCACGCACAAGCGCCTGCAGCAGGTCATCACGGTCGATGCGGCGGATGATGGCGCGGGCGTTCTTGTAGGTCGTGATGTAGGTCGGGTCCTCCGACAGAATGTAGCCGACAAGCTGATTGATGGGGTTGTAGCCCTTCTCCTCCAGCGCACGGTACACCTGCAGCACCGCCTGCTTGATCTCCATATCACGGTCATCACGGATGGAAAATACAGCGGTAGGCTCAGAGATCGGCATGTCAAAACTCCCCCTTGTTAAGATATTACTAGCCCTATTATACTCAATATGCGTCAAATTTGCAATACGGAAACGGAGAAATTTTATACAGAAATCCAAGAAATGTGGGCTGTCTGCGCGGACAGACTTTTGCATTTTGCAGCAGAGTGTGCTATAATACTTACAAAATGTCCGTAAAGGAGATACAGCCATGAAGTTTTCCGAGATGCCCTATCAGCGCCCTGATCTGGACGCGGTAAAGCAGCAGTTCGCCGACCTCTGCGCGCGGCTCAAGGCCGCCGAAAGCTACGCCGAGGCGCGCGCGGTATTCCTCGAGGAGGAAAAGCTCAACAAGCATGTGGACACGCAGGCCCAGCTTGCGAGTGTGCGCAACACGATCGACACCCGCGACACCTTCTACGATGAGGAAATGAATTTCTGGAACGAGGCAACGCCTCAGCTGCAGGAGTGCCAGAACGCATGGAGCCGCGCCATGCTCGATTCGCCGTTCCGCGCGGATTTTGCCGCTGAGTACGGTGACCTGATGTTTGTCAATGCCGAGATCGCCGACAAGGCCTTTTCGCCCGCGATCCTTGACGAGATGGCGCAGGAGAACAAGCTCTGCACCGACTACGGCAAGCTGATTGCCAGCGCCCAGATCCCCTTTGAGGGCGGCGTCTACACGCTGAGCCAGCTTTCCCCGTTCAAGAACGACCCCGATGATGCCCGCCGTCTGGCTGCATGGAAGGCAGAGGGCGCATGGTATAAGGAGCATCAGGCCGAGTTTGACGGCGTTTATGACAAGCTCGTCCACCTGCGCGATACGATGGGCAAAAAGCTTGGGTACGAGGGCTACACCACGCTGGGCTACTACCGCATGGGCCGCAACTGCTATACCAAGGCAGACATTGAAAAGTTCCGTGCAGCCGTTGTCAAGTATCTGGTGCCGCTGGCGGACAGCATCTACCGGGAGCAGGCCCGCCGCCTTGGCAAGCAGTACCCGATGAACATGGCGGACAACGCCCTGATGTTCCGCAGCGGCAACCCCAAGCCGGCGGGCGATGCCGATGCGATCCTGCGGCAGGGCAAAAAATTCTATGAGGAGCTTTCCCCCGAGACCGGCGAGTTCTTCAACAAAATGCTGGACAATGAGCTGATGGATGTGCTGTCCACCCCCGGCAAGGCGGGCGGCGGCTACTGCACCGGTCTGGGCGATTATGAGATGCCCTTCATCTTTGCCAACTTCAACGGCACCCAGCACGATGTGGAGGTCGTGACCCATGAGGCCGGCCATGCCTTTGCCGCCTATATGAACCGCGACCGCATCCCGTACTCCTATGTATGGCCCAGCATGGAGGCCTGCGAGGTCCACTCGATGTCGATGGAGTTCTTCGCATGGCCGTGGGCGGACGGCTTCTTCGGCCAGGATGCCCGCAAGTTCCGCTACAGCCATCTGGCCGGGGCGCTGACCTTCATCCCCTACGGCACGATGGTTGACCACTTCCAGCACATTGTCTATGAGAAGCCCGACATGACCCCGGAGGAGCGCCATGCCGAGTGGAAACGGCTCGCCGCCATCTACCAGCCGTGGATGCGTCTGGACGGCGAGATCCCGTTCTACGGTGCGGGTGAGTACTGGCAGCGCCAGATGCATATCTACCAGAGCCCCTTCTACTATATCGACTACTGTCTGGCGCAGACCGTCAGCCTGCAATTCTGGGCAATGCTGCAGAAGGACTGCGCCGATGCGTGGGCGCACTATATGGCCTACACAAAGCAGGGCGGCAGCCGCACCTTTACCGAGCTGCTGAACCATGCCGGGCTGACCACCCCCTTTGAGGAGAGCTGCCTGCGCGGCGTCTGCGAGGCCGCCAAGCAGTGGTTGGACGGCTATGACCTGACGGGGCTTGTCTGATGGCGGGGCGCAAAAATAAGCACGCCTACCTTGATGACTTTGAAAAGGATCTGAACGGCAGCTACCAGTACCGCGGCGCATTTTACCGCTATGCAGGGACACCCTCCCGCGGCAGGGCGCTGGCCGTGCTGTGGCTGTGCTGCGGCGGCGGTGCGGCGCTTGCGGTGGGCGCGGGCGTGCTGCCCGGCGCTACGGCCCATGCCCCGGTCTGGCTGCTGCTGCCCTATATGGCGGCGCTTATAACGGCGCTGTATGCAGTGGTCGTGCTGGCGCGCCTGACGCGCGGCGGCGACCCGATGCGGGCCTATATCTATGAGCAGACAGCACAAAAATTGCCCGCTCTCACGCGGGTGTGCGCGCTGTTCGCCGTGCTGGCAGCGGCAGGGCAGGGGAGCGTTGTGTTTGCAAACAGCGCACAAATGCTTTTGGGAGTGCATGGCATTTTTATACTGCTTGAAATTTTTTCGGCCGCCGCTTTTGCCGCCGCTGCTGCGTTTTCCCGGCGGATGCGTTGGGAAAAAGAGTAATATTTATACAACTGCATATGCACGATTTGAAATGCGCCCCACTTGGCGGTGGGACGCATTTTTTCTTGCCGTCACCTGCAGCGGCGGGCAAATACGGCGTTTGGACAGAGCAAAAAAAGCTCCTTTTGCGGCAGGGGCGTGCCCACGGCGGGAGAGTGCCTAAAATTTATTTCTGAATTTCGTCAAAAGGTACAAAAGTGTAATTTACTGTTGACTTTTTGTCAATTTTGGGGTATTCTAAAGACTAAGTCATTGTCGACAAGTGTGCGCTGTAAAGGAACAGGCAGCACAGAAGGGTTTTCGCCTTTCTCGCCTTACGCTCTTGGGGAGCGGCGGGGCGATTTGTGGATGAGGGCAAAATATAGGAGGTTTTACACATGAAAAACACCAAGCAAGTCATTGCACTGGCATCTGCTGCCGCACTCAGCGTCAGCGTGCTGGCTGGCTGCGGCGGTGCTGCGTCCGACGCGACCAGCGAGAGCACCAGTACTGCTACTGCCGAAGCATCCAACACGGCCGCTTCTGATGGCACCCTCGTTCTGGCAGAGACCGGCTTTGAGGGCAAGTTCAGCCCCTTCTTTGCTTCCTCTGCTTCCGACCAGGATGTCATTGACCTGACCCAGCTGGGCCTGCTGGGCGCTGACCGTAAGGGTGAAATGATCCTGAACGGCATCGAGGGTGAGACCCGCGAGTACAACGGCACCGACTACACCTACTACGGCACCTCTGACTGCGTTGTCACCGAGAATGACGACGGCACCGTTACCTATGACCTGAAACTGCGTGACGACCTGAAGTTCTCTGACGGCGAGCCTGTCACCATCGATGACGTCATCTTCTCGATGTATGTTTTCCTTGATCCTACGTATGACGGCTCTGTAACCATGTACTCCACCCCCATCGTTGGTCTGGAGGAGTACCGCAATTCTATGTCCACCCTGTCCAAGCTGATCGCTGAGGCCGGCGAGGACAACACCGACTACACCAACTTCACCGAAGAACAGCAGAAGGCTTTCTGGGATGCTGTCAATGACGGCGGCGTGAAGTTTGCCCAGGAGATCGTTGACTATATGATGGCCAACGGTGCTACCGATGTCACCTCCGCCGCTGCCGGCTGGGGCTTTGACCTGCCCGACGGCGCTGATGCGAAGGCCTTCTTCCTGGCTATCGGCGAGCAGTACGACTGGAGCTTCTCCGCTATGGAGGCTGAGTCCGCCGGTTCTGCCCTGTCTGAGCTGATCCCCGAGGATGTCTACGCATACTCCACCACCGGTGTCAATGTCGGCAATGCAGTTGCCAACGTTGCCGGTATCGTCAAGACCGGTGATTACAGCATGACGCTGACCACCAGCGAGCTGTCCACCACCATGATCTACCAGCTGCAGATGCCCATTGCCCCCCTGCACTACTACGGCGATGAGAGCCTGTACGACTACGACAACAACTCCTTTGGCTTTGTCAAGGGCGATCTGAGCGGCGTCCGCTCCAAGACCAGCGCTCCTCTGGGCGGCGGTATGTTCACCTTCTCCAAGTACAGCGACGGCGTTGTCTACCTGGATGCCAACCCCGACTACTTCAACGGCGCACCGAAGGTTGCCCACGTCAACATGAAGGAGACCCAGGAGGCCGATAAGATCACCGGCGTTCAGGCCGGCACCATCGACATCTCCGATCCTTCCTACTCTCTGGAGGTTGCTGACCAGATCGCCGACATCAACGGCGTGCAGGGTGAGGACGGCCCCGTCATCACCACCCGTCTAAAGGATTACCGCGGCTACGGCTACATCGCCCTGAGCGCCAAGAACGTCAACGTCGGCGGCGACCCTGCCTCCCAGGCCTCCAAGGATCTGCGCAAGGCCATCATGACCGTCATCGCCGCTTACCGCGATGAGGGCATCGACTCCTACTACGGCGATACCGCCAGCGTCATCAACTACCCCATCTCCAACACCTCCTGGGCTGCTCCCTCCGTCACCGATGACGGCTACCAGATCGCCTACTCCACCGACGTGGACGGCAACGAGATCTACACCTCCGACATGAAGAGCGAGGACAAGTACGCCGCCGCTCTGCAGGCTGCCCTGGGCTACTTTGAGGCTGCCGGTTACACCGTCGAGAACGGCCAGATCACGGCTGCCCCCGCCGGTGCCAAGATGGAGTATCAGGTCAACATCGGTGCTTCCGGCAATGGTGACCACCCCTCCTTCCAGACCCTGACCAACGCTGCTGCCGCCCTCAAGACCATCGGCTTCACCCTGACTGTCAACGATATGGCCAACGCTTCTGACCTGTTCGCTTCTTACCAGTCCGGCGCTGCCGAGGGCTGGGTCGCTGCCTGGCAGTCCACCAATGACCCCGATATGTTCCAGCTGTACCACAGCCAGGGCGCTACCAACTACTACGCCATCAACGATGCCGACCTGGATGAGCTGATCATGGCTGCCCGTCAGACTACCGACCAGGAGGCCCGCAAGGCCATGTACAAAGAGGCTATGGAGATCATCCTGGATTGGGGTGTCGAGCTGCCCGTCTACCAGCGCAGCGAGGCTACCATCTTCTCCACCGAGCGTGTCAACATCGACACCATCGCGAAGGATCAGACCCCGTACTGGACCTACAAGTCTGAGCTGAACAACCTCGAGCTGAACTAAGTTCAACTTACCGTTGTGAAAGCAGGTGACCGCCCGCCAAGGGCGGTTGCTTGCTGTCAAGGCATGGGCGGACCAATGCCCGCCCGCGGGGTGCCGAGGACGCCGCCCCCTACAACGGCTAATATGGTCGTCCCACTCCCACGCAGTGTTTGCGCGCTGCGTGGGATGGGGATGCCCACATTACGGCATTTCCCTGCAAAATAAACGCGGTCTAACCGTGCAAGGAAGGAACGAAAACTCTTGCGAAATTACATCATCAAGCGTATCGCGCAGTCGGTATTGATCCTGTTCTGTGTCATGTTCATTATCTACGCGCTGATCCGCAGCCTGCCCAGCTCCTTTGCCGAGACGATGGCAATGCAGCTGGCCCAGGCCCCCGGTGCCAAACCCTATGAGGAATGGCTGGCCCAGCTGAATGCCTCCTACGGCCTGGATCTGGACATTGTGCCCGGCTTCTTCACCTGGCTGTCCAAGGCCATCGTCGGCAACTTTGGCGACAGCTGGAAGTGGAATGTCCCTGCTACCCAGAAATTCCAGGAAGTGGTTGGCCTGTCCGTTATTATGGGCGGCATCTCCTTTGTGCTGTCCATCATCATTGCGGTGCCCCTGGGTATTCTGGCTGCCACCAAGCAGTACAGCCGTACCGACTACGTTATTACTGCGGCCGCACTGGTCGGCA
>OGJK01002877.1_pt1 | contig 12453 bp, 8 predicted proteins | sample 1571961 | NCBI WGS metagenome assembly OGJK01 (sample SAMEA2582120, study PRJEB24529) | metagenome | biome: Human gut stool | place: China | collected 2011 | reverse complement strand
CTTTTCTTTGGTGGGCCATCCAGGACTTGAACCCGGGACCAAGCGGTTATGAGAATCACGAAAATCTTAAAATCCCGTTTTTCTTGTGCAACAGTGACAAATAGCATCGGCGCACGAGCAAGAGGCATTAGTTATTATGACGGATTTTTTAGTCCGATTTCGTAGTGAAAATCAGACTAAATCGCCAGGTTCATCGCCAGAAAAAAAGCTGGCGACGAAAATCGCCAAAAAAGACTCATTTGGTGCGATTTTGGCGATAAAAAAAGCTACTGTGGATTCGAGGCTTTTATGCCCCACCGTTTTTCTCATTATAAATCGTTCATTTTAGAATGTCAATATCGCCAACAAGGGGGAAGTGTACCATTTTAGTAGAATACCGACCCAGTGTTCCTCTCCCCCACACCCCCTCTCCAGCTGGCTGAAGAAACAGCCAACTGAAAAAGAGAATATCGGCTCTTATAAGCATCTTACCTGTCCACAGGCAAGGTGCTTTTTTAATTTCAAAAATCGGAGGTCATCATGGGCAAATATCAAAAAAATATTGAGGCTGCACGGCGCATCAGCGTCATGCAGTACCTTGAAACCTACCATCCCGGCGAGCTTGTCCGCAAAACAGACAAGGAGTATTGCACCAAGACGCACAGCAGCCTTGTTATCACGCCCGCAAATGGGCTGTTTCACTGGTTTTCGCAGAGCAAGGGTGGCAACAATGCACTCGACTATCTGGTAAAGGTTGAGGGCATGGACTTTGTCTCGGCGGTACGGTTGTTGAGTGCAATGGCTCCCGCGCCTGTTTCTATTCAGACGGCTAAGGCTTCTTCTCCCCAGCAGCACACGACCCGCCCGTTTGAGTTACCCACCGCAGATCGAAACACCGAAGCTGCAACGGCCTATCTGATGCACCGTGGCATCAGCCCGAAAGTGCTGCGCTACTGTGTGGGTAGTGGAATCCTATACCAAACTACGCGCGGCAACTACCGCAACTGCGTTTTTGTGGGCAAAGATGAAAACGGCGTACCGCGCTCTGCTTTTCAGCGCGGCTGTCAAGGCAGCTTTCGCGGAGATGTCGCGGGCAGCCAAAAACAGTATGGCTTTCTGATTCCCGCCGAATCAGAAAACTGCGATACCGTGGAAATCTACGAAGCCCCCATTGATGCCATGTCCGGTGCAACGCTGCGGCAGTACAAACACGATTCCCCGTGGCGCAGCGTCCACTACTTGGCGCTGGGCGGGTTGAACCATCAGCCGATTGACTACTTTTTGCAGCAGCATCCCGAAGTAAAGCGCGTGTCGCTTTGCTTTGACCGTGACGACCCCGGACGAAACTTCACAAAAATTGTTGCGAAACGGCTTGCAGAACGCGGATATATCATACAGGACACTCCCCCGGCCATAGGCAAGGATTATAACGACTATCTGCTGGCGGCTCGTAGACTTATCAGCATGGAACGGTAAAGGAGCGGAACATGAAAACTATTGCAGTTGCAAACCAAAAAGGCGGTGTGGGCAAAACGACCACCACAGTAAACCTCGGCACAGCACTGGCGGCTATGGGCTACAAGGTGCTGTTGGTGGACGCCGACCCGCAGGGCGATTTGAGCAGCTATCTCGGCTATGAGGGCACCGAAAACGGCGCAACAATCAGTGACCTAATGGGATCTGTTATCAAGGACGAAAAGCCGCCAGAAGTGGTAATTCACCATGAAGAAAAGGTAGATTTCATTCCCTCCGACATTGGTCTGTCTGATATGGAAGTGAGCCTTGTAAACGTTATGGCGCACGAGAAAATCATGGAACAGGCATTGGAGCCGTTCAAGGATAAATACGACTACTGCTTGATCGACTGTATGCCCTCGCTGGGCATCATCACCGTAGCATCGCTTGTTGCGGCTGACAGGGTGTTGATTCCTGTGCAGGCGCAGCATTTCGCCCTCAAAGGTCTGGTGTCCCTGTTCAAATCCGTCAACCAAGTGAAGCGCCGTATCAATCCCCGGCTGGATATTGACGGCATTGTGCTGACGATGGTGGACAAGCGCACCAACCTTTCCAAAGATGTATGCGCCGCCCTGCGCAGCGCCTACGGTCACGCGCTGAAAATCTACCGTGCAGAAATCCCGGTCAGTACGCGCACGGCAGAAAGCGCTGCCAGTACACATAGCGTGCTGACCTACGATGCCAACGGCCCGGCCAGTTTGGCATACAAAGCGCTTGCCAAGGAGGTGACGGAGAATGAGAGAGTACGGCAGCAACATCAATCTGCCCTCACTCGATAATCTCTTTTCGAGTGAGCAGGAGCGGCAGGACGCAAAATTAGAGAAAATTCAAATTTTGCCGCTGACGGAACTGCATCCCTTTCGGAATCACCCTTTTCAAGTCCGTGACGATGACGAAATGGACAAAATGGTGGATAGTGTCAAGGAATACGGTGTCATGACCCCGGCCATTGTCCGCCCCCGGAAAGATGGTGGGTATGAAATTGTAGCGGGCCACCGCCGCTGCCATGCCAGCCAGCGGGCTGGCGTGGAGACTATGCCCTGCATCGTGCGGGATATGGACGATGATACTGCTATTATTCTGATGGTGGATAGCAACTGCCAGCGGGAGCATATTCTACCGAGTGAAAAGGCGAAAGCGTATCAGATGAAGCTGGAAGCTATAAAGCGAAAGAGCGGCAGACCGTCAAAAATAAATTCGGGCCAAGTTGGCCCGAATTTTGATGAGCGTCGTTCAAACCAAATTGTCGCGGATGAAGCCGGTGAAAGTGTTAAGCAAGTGCAGCGCTTCATCCGTCTGAACAAACTCACCCCCGAACTTATGAAAATGGTGGATGATGGCAAGCTAAAAACCACTCCCGCCGTAGAACTTAGCTACCTTACCCCCGAAGAACAAGAGGACTTCCTGTCCTATATGGAATCCGAGGGCTGTACCCCGTCACTGTCTCAAGCACAAAAACTCAAGGAGGCCAGCAAGGAAAGCGTACTGACACCAGAAAAAATCCAGCATATTATGGCCACCAAACCGCCAAGTGTAAAGCCGCGTGACCCGCAGCTTATGATTCCAGTTGCTAAAGTTGAGCGCTATTTTCCCAAAGGATTTACGAGCGACCAGATGCAGCAGGTTATCGTAAAACTGCTGGAAAACTATGCCCGCGCCCACCAGCACGGCAGCAGATGAGGGGGGGACACCGATGACAAGATTATTAGTTGTTGAACCCAGCTACTGCCCTTATCAAGCGGGTTTTTCCAGTGCGGCGACTGCGGTTTCCGAGGTAATCGAGGGTGAAAGCCAAATTCTAAAACCGTTTGGCACACCTCGCATCGGACTGATATGCAGCAAAGCCCAAAGCCGGCTGAAATATAACAGGCAGGTCAATGACGAGGGAATTACCGTGCGCGGGCGATTTCTCATCTGCGGGCTAAATGGTGATAAAGTCGTGGGCTTATCCAAAGACCAGGCAGACCGATACAGCCGTCTACTTTTTCTACCGCAAGTCGAAGATATGGCAAGCGGTGAACTGCCCGCCGCAAAGGTACGCCCGCAGGATGAACGCTACGGGAACAAACTATCTTTTTGGGAAAGGTTGGAAAGATAATGGAAGAAAAGACAGATAAAGTAGTCGGCTACATCGAATATCTCGGTGCAGGCGGGATGATCGGTGAAATCGTTCCTTACACAAGCGTGGAAAAATTCAAGGATGAAATTCTGGATTCCTTGGATTGCGGGCGACCAGTGACACCGGTTGTATTCTCAGATGAACTGGATGAGCCACTCCAATTTGATTCAGACACCTATTTTCCGTGGGGATTTCGCAGCGAAAAGCGAGTGCAAATCCCTTATGAAATCTATCAAACTAACAGGCGAGACCTTGTTTTTATGGAGTATTCTCCTGCGAGGCTCGCTGCCGGAGCAAAGGACTACGAACTCGTGTACAAGGGGCAGATGGAGCGTTGGGAAACGCTGGACAGCATTTATTCACGGCATAATCGGGATGACCGTCCAAACGCCAAAAGTATGCGTTCCGTCTCTGTCAGCGATATTATTGTGACACACAAAGATAACGAGACACACGCTTTTTATGTTCAGCCGATTGGGTATAAGCAGGTAGATAACTTGTTGCCGGAACTTGAAAATGCCACACCGTCAAAAGCAGAACAGCACGAGCGATAAGGAGCAGCCTATGGCTAAATACGAAAATATCCGTGCGCTTGCCAAAAAGCAACTGCAAGCCGTCACGCAGAGCAGTGACCGATGGAAAGCATTTTTGCGGACAGCGGCCATTGCTTATAATTATAGTTTCCCGAACCAGCTTTTGATTCACGAGCAAAGCCCCACCGCCACAGCCGTGGCCGACATAGCTTACTGGAATAATAATGCGGGTCGCTGGGTCAAGCGCGGCGCACACGGTATCGCGGTATTTGACACGCGGGCAAATTCTTCCCGGCTGCGGTATCTGTTTGACATTTCAGATACCATCCCCCGTGCGGAGGTCCCCAACGCGCTGCCGTGGGTCATTACAGACCAGAACTGGCGGCCTGTTTGGGATAAAATTGTAGCGGATAATCATGCCGACAGCATTCAGAGCGCCCTACTCATGCTCTCTACATCCTGCGTTGCCCAGCGCAGCGCCATGTTCACAACCGCACTGGGAAAAGCCATAGACGGCAGCAGCTTACAGTGGGCCAAGCCGGACGAACAGCGGCAGCTATTTTTACAGCTTATCACCCAAAGCTGTCTGTATATGGCCGCGCTGCGGTGCGGCGTGGATACTGCGCGGCTGGACCTGTCTGCCCTTGAGTCCGTGAACCAGTTTGATACAAACCGCATCACTCTGTGTTTGGGCAGCGCTTGCCAACAGGCGGCACGGCCTCTCATGCAGCAGATTGGTAGCATCACGAGAGAAATCGACAGTGTTGCACGCGCCGAAAAAGTCCGCTATTATGGTGACAAACAGGAAGAAACCAATAACACCAAGGAGGTCAACAATGGAGTACATGATGGTGAACGGCTACCAAATCCCGGCGCTGACGCTGAACGAGCCGCCGATGCCGGAAATCGGGAAGTACGGCAGCCTGCGGCGGAAATTTCTGCTGGAGAACGCGCCGATGGTGTTCGACGAGATGATGCTGGAGGGAACGCTGTACCCGCATCTGGCGGAGATGGACAACGCGGTACACCGGCAAATCGAACAGACGATGCAGACGCTGATGCAGCAGAGCACCGCCCCGAACCGGCAGACCGACCCTATGGGCTGGACGCAGTGGATGAACGCCTTGCAGAGCCAAGCCGAGGAACTGGCGATGCAGCAGATTTACAGCCTGTAATACAAGAACCCCAAGCGGAGAGCGATACCACGCCCTCCGCTTTTTCTGTGCCCATTTCTGATTTGCCGCCGCTGAGCGATGAACTGATTCTAGGCTTACTGGCGAAAGAATCCTCCAGCCGTGCCGACAATGCGGCTATTCTGGAATATTTCAATGAGCATCCCGACCTTGCCGAGCGCAGCGCCTTTTGCAAGCACTGTTACAAGCAAATTTATACATATTTGTTCGTGGATGACCATACCGTGGGTTTTATCCGGCATGATATGTACCTTGAACTTTGGGAGGGCAACTATCTTACCAAAACAGCACAGGTCAATCTGACATGGGATGCTGTTGCCGCAAAGATTTCTGACCTTATCGAGCAAGGGCGTCTGATGGTTCCCATCAAGGCTACACCCGTGCAGCAGCAGATGGAGCAGCTTACTCTTACTCCCGAAGATTCTGAAAAGGCAGGGCTGCCGAGCCATGAGCAGCAAGCAAAAAATATCGACCTTGCAGCAGAAGCCAAAAAGTGGAACAAGCCCATCATTGACGCATCCGGCAAGTACGTTACGGAGCAGGACATTACCGATGCACTGTGCAAAGGCGGCGGGTTTGAAGATAGCAAATTTCGCATTCAGCAATATCTCTCTGCACAGGTACTTCCTATCGAGGAAGATCAAGCCCGCTGGCTGAAAAAAGAATACGGCATCGGCGGCGGCACATGGATCTTCCGTGATGGTGGGCATGGCTTTCTTGACCACATGGGCAAAAATCTTGAAATCACCCGACGTACAGAGGACGGCGAGTATCGCCGCGTTTTGAAGTGGAAAGAGGTTGCCCAACGCCTGCGGCTTTTGGTTTACAACGACCAGTATCTGACCGATGCCGAAAAAGCTACCTATCAGGCATGGGCAGCAGAACAGCAAGCCGCCCGCGCAGCGAACGATGCCGCACTCGCTCATGCAAAACACGCTATCGCGGATTTCTGCGAGAATGAGGGGCTAAACGAGCCGAATTTCTCCGACTTGACCCGCGTGGAGTTTGCTTACTCTACCACCGAGGACGATGAGCACGAGATCCAAGTGTATGCCAATCTTCTGCGGAACGAAATCCGCTATGAGGTTGACGGTAACATTGTCCATATCGACTACTTCCAAGATAACCACGAGCTTGCTGCGCAGGGCATTGAAAACAGCGCCTTCTCGGATTTTATCAATACCGCCGAAGCAGAGTTTGAAAAGCATCATCCGACTACAAGAAAAGTCGAAAAATCACCTGTAACTATCGGCAGCACGGTTTATCTGGAAGATGACAGACCCTTTACCGTGGAGGAAATCGGCAGAGAAAACATTCATCTGCGGGATGAAAGTTTCCCGCTGGTAGGCCGTGCCGTCAGCCACGAGGAGTTTGCGCGGCTGCTTGCTGCCAACCCCAAAAATGCAGCACTATCCGCCCCGGAAGTTCCAAGCCGCCAAGAGCAGCCGGAAGAAACTGCCGAACCCATCGTGGGCGAAGTCATCGAAGAACCCAGCCCCTTTGTGGCACAGGTTATGGCGGACGCAGAACGGCTTTCGGCAGAAGATGAACCTTACCACCGCGAACCCATTACCTATGAAGCCCCCTATCTGGACAACCTGCCGACAGCACCGCGCGAAAAGTTTGCAGCCAACATTGCCGCTATCCAAAAGCTGAAAGAAATTGAGCAGCGCGTAGCGAACGGCGGCAGCCCTGCTTTTGAGGATGAGCAGAAAATTTTAGCGCAGTACACGGGCTGGGGCGGGCTTTCGGATGCGTTTGATCCGAACAAAAGTGCATGGTCGAACGAGTACAGCCAGCTGAAAGCAGCATTGTCTGAATCCGAATACGAAGCTGCCCGCAGCAGCACCCTGACGGCGTTTTATACCCCCGCCACCGTTATCCACCCCATCTACCGCGCACTGGAACGCTTCGGCGTAAAGGGCGGCAAAATCCTAGAACCCAGCATGGGCACAGGCGCATTTCTCGCACACGGACATTTTGGCAGCAGTGATGCCAAATTCTACGGCGTAGAATTGGACAGCATCACAGGCCGCATCTCCAAGCAGCTATATCAAAAGGCCAATATCCAAGTAACCGGCTATGAAAATGCGCTTCTCCCCGACAACTATTTTGACTGCGTTATGGGCAATGTCCCTTTCGGCAATTTCCAAGTCAATGACCCGCAGTATAACCGGCTGCATTTTCCCATTCACGACTATTTCTTTGCCAAGAGCATCGACAAGCTGCGCACCGGCGGCATCATGGCGTTCATCACCTCCAGCGGCACATTGGACAAAAAGGATGACCGCGCCCGCAAGTACATCGCCGAGCGCTGCGACCTCATCGGTGCGGTGCGCTTGCCCAACAATGCGTTCAAGGGCAGCGGCACTAAAATTATGACGGATGTAATTTTTCTGCAAAAGCGCGATACGCTGCGCCAGCAGGACGAGCCTTGGCTGCACCTTGCAGAAGATGCCAACGGCATTACCATGAACCGCTACTTTGTGGAGCACCCCGAAATGATTTGCGGCAGAATGGAGATAGTCTCCGGTCCGTATGGCCCGACTTCCACCTGTCAGCCGATAGATCCCGATGCGGTGGATCGTTTCGGAAAGCCGTTGCTGGAAACGCAAATCGACACTGCTATGCAGCACTTGACCGCCACGCTGACAAAAGCCGAAATTCCCATACAGGAGGAAAGCGGCGAGGACACCAAGTACATTGATGCCGATCCCTTTGTGCGTAATTTCAGCTACACGGTAAAGGACGATAAAATCTATTACCGCGAAGGCGCAGTCATGCGGGAGTGTAATCCCAACGCAGCATCTGCCGAGCGTATCCGCAAACTGGTGGAACTGCGCGATACCACCCGCGCTCTGATCGATGCGCAGTTGCAGGACTTGCCGGACGAGGAAATCCGCCGTCTGCAAGCCCAGCTTAACCGCCAGTATGATGCCTTCCGCGGCAAGCACGGCCTAATCAACAGCCGCAGCGCGGAGTTGTCTTTCCGGGATGACAGCAGCTACTATTTGCTGTGTTCACTTGAAAATGTCGATGAAAAAGGAAACTTTATCAGCAAGTCGGATATGTTCACCAAAAGGACTATCCGCTCTGCACAGATACCAGACCACGCCGACACGGCATCGGACGCTCTGGCACTGAGCATCGGGGAACGTGCCAAGGTCGATATGCCTTACATGATGCACCTTACCGGGAAAGATGAAGCAACGCTTGCCAAGGAACTGGCGGGCGTTATTTTTGTAGAGCCTTTCCGCAAACAGGAGGACGGCAGCCCTGTTTACCTTATGGCGGACGAGTATTTATCCGGCAATGTGCGCGAAAAGCTGCGTATTGCTCATGTTGCAGCCGACCAAGACCCAGCGTTCCGCATCAATGTAGAAGCGTTGGAACAGGTGCAGCCCAAGGACTTGACGGCGGGCGAAATAACGGTTCGGTTGGGTGTCACATGGATCGGGCCGGAAATCATCAAGCGGTTTGCCGATGAACTTTTTCAGTCAACCTACCGCGAACAGAAAATAGCTGTCCGTTACAATGAATATCTGAATAACTGGTATATTTCCAACAAGAACCAGGGCAACGATAATATCCGCGTCACGAACACCTACGGCACAAAACGTATCAACGGCTATCATTTGTTGGAGAACGCACTCAATCTGCGGACCACCAAAATTTACGATACAATCTATGACGAAAACGGCAAGGAGCAGCATAAACTCAATGGTCCTGCCACCGAAGAAGCACAGGCCAAGCAACGGATGATAGAAGATGCTTTTAAAGACTGGATTTTCAAGGACCGTGAGCGCCGGGAAAGCTTGGTGGCGCTGTACAATGAAAAGTTCAACTGCATCCGCCCCCGTGAGTACGACGGCAGCCACATCCAGTTTTTCGGTATGAACCCGGAAATCGCACTGCGGCCCCACCAGCGCAATGCCATTGCCCACATCCTGTACGGCCACAACACCTTGCTGGCCCATGTGGTTGGCGCGGGTAAAACTTACGAAATGGTTGCCGCCGCAATGGAAAAAAAGCGGCTGGGCCTGTGCAGTAAAACGCTTGTTGCCGTGCCAAATCATCTGACAGGCCAATTTGCCAGTGAAGCGCTGAAGCTATACCCCAACGCAAACATTTTGGTGACAACGCAGCGCGATTTTGAAAAGTCAAACCGTAAACGGTTTTGTGCCAAAATCGCCACCGGCAACTATGACATTGTGGTAATCGGTCACAGCCAGTTTGAAAAGATTCCACTTTCCGATGCCAGAAAAGCCGAGTTTATCCGCAAGCAAATTGACGAACTGGAGATGCAGTTGGAGAGCATGGACAACAGCGACAGCCGTCTGACCGTCAAGCAGTTGGAAAGTAAGAAAAAGCAGTTGAAAACCAAGCTGTCAAATTTGCTGGACGCCCCGAAGCGGGATGATGTGGTGACTTTTGAGGAACTGGGTGCAGACTCCCTCATGGTCGATGAAGCACACAATTTCAAGAACCTCATGACCGTTACAAAGATGCACAACATCGCGGGTATCAGCACCACCGAAAGCCAAAAGGCCAGTGACCTGTTTATGAAGTGCCAGTACCTTGATGAAATCACCGGGGCACGCGGCGTAACGTTTGCCACAGGCACCCCCATTTCCAACAGTATGACCGAGCTGTATACCATGCAGCGCTATTTGCAGCAGTACACCTTGGAACGCAACGGCCTTGCAAACTTTGACAGTTGGGCGGCCACCTTTGGCGAAACCGTCACAGCCATCGAACTTGCGCCGGAGGGCTATGCTTTAATAGGACGATAAAGTTAACTGTCCTAAATTGAAAATACATAAGGAAGGAGGTTAAGAGAATGTCAAGGACTTCAAAGATTACAGCACTTTATGAGAGATTATCAAGAGATGATGACCTGAATGGCGAGAGTAATTCCATTACCAATCAGAAAAAATACCTCGAAGATTATGCCCGTAGGAATGGTTTTGAGAATATCCGCCATTTTACTGACGATGGTTTTTCGGGTGTAAATTTCAATCGCCCCGGCTTTCAAGCGTTGATTAAGGAAATTGAAGCAGGCAATGTCGGAACATTGATTGTTAAGGATATGAGCCGATTAGGACGAAACTATCTGCAAGTCGGCTTTTATACGGAAATTTTGTTTCCGCAGAAAGATGTCCGTTTCCTTGCAATCAACAACAGCATTGACAGCAACAACGCTTCGGATAATGATTTTGCTCCGTTTTTGAATATTATGAACGAATTTTATGCCAAAGACACGAGCAATAAAATTAAGGCTGTATTTGATGCCCGAATGAAAGACGGAAAGCGTTGTAGCGGTTCAATCCCTTATGGATATAACCGATTGCCGAGCGATAAGCAGACGCTTGTTGTTGACCCTGTGGCTTCTGAGGTGGTAAAGCGTATCTTTCTGCTTGCAAATGAGGGCAAAAGCCCACGAGCCACAGCGGAAATACTGACCGAAGAAAAGGTTTTAATTCCTGCCGCATATGCAAAGGAATATCACCCAGAACAGTACAACGGGATTAAGTTTGCAGACCCTTATATTTGGGGCATATCTGCCATTAGAACGATTTTAAGCAGACAAGAATATCTTGGACATACTGTTTTGAGAAAGTCGGTCAGCACCAATTTTAAATTGCATAAGAGAAAGACTACCGATGAAGATGAGCAGTATGTGTTTTATAACACCCATGAGCCTATCATATCGCAGGAACTTTGGGACAGCGTTCAGAAGCGAAAGAAACGAGTGAACAAAGCTGCGGCAAGAGGTACACATACCAACCGATTAAGCGGTTATCTGTACTGTGCCGACTGTGGCAGAAGATTGACCTTGCAGACACATTACAGCAAAAAAGACCGCTCCTTGCAGTATTCGTACCGTTGCGGTGGTTATGCGAGCAGGGTAAATTCCTGTACTGCTCATTCAATAAGTGCTGATAATGTTGAAGCCTTGATATTATCGGCAGTTAAACGCTTTTCAAAATTCGTTCTGAATGACGAAAAAGCCTTTGCTTTGGAACTGCAATCCCTTTGGAAAGACAAGCAGGAGGAAAAGCCGAAGCACAATCAATCGGAGTTGAAACGCTGTCAGAAACGCTATGACGAACTCTCTACGCTCATTCGTGGCTTGTATGAAAATCTTATATCGGGATTGTTACCCGAAAGACAATACAAGCAACTGATGAATCAGTATGACGATGAACAGGCTGAATTGGAAGTGAAAATAGAAACGATGAAAAAGGAACTTTCCGAAGAAAAAGACAGCACTATGGATATTCAGCATTTTGTTTCGCTGATACGCAAGTATAAAAATCCTACGGAAGTTTCCGATTTGATGTTTACCGAACTCATTGATAAGATTGTGGTGTATGAATCCGAGGGTGTAGGTAAAGCAAGAACGCAAAAGGTTGACATTTATTTCAATTATGTCGGACAAGTCGATATTGCCTACACCGAGGAAGAACTTGCCGAGATAAAAGAGCAGGAAGAACAGGAAGAAAAGAAGCAATTGGAGAAACAGCGTCAGCGTGAAAAAGCCTATCGAGAGAAGCGAAAGGCGAAAAAAATTGCTGAAAACGGTGGCGAAATCGTCAAAACAAAGGTATGTCCTCATTGCCAGACAGAGTTTGTCCCTACAAGCAATCGACAGGTATTCTGTTCAAAGGATTGTTGTTATCAGGCAAGGCAGGATAAGACGAAAGCCGACAGAGAAGCGAAAAAAGGCGATCACTATTACCGTCAGCGTGTATGTGCTGTGTGTGGTAGTACCTACTGGCCTACACACAGTCAGCAAAAATTCTGCTCCGAGGAATGTAAAAAGGTAAACCACAACAAGAAAACCTTGGATTTTTACCACAAGAAGCAAAAGGAGGAAGCACTATGCAAAGATTTATTACAGACGAAAGAACAGGTATCCGATACGAACTCATCGGAGATTACTATTATCCCTGCCTGACAGTAGAGGAAAGTTCTCCCCTTTCAAAATACGGGCGGTTAAGGAAACGCTATTTGAGAGAACACAAGCGAGTTTTATATTACACTCTGCTGACAAGCGGAAAGTTATATGAACACTTGGCTGAAATTGATTCTTCGGCTCGTGATATGGCGG
>OGJK01002875.1_pt1 | contig 12464 bp, 9 predicted proteins | sample 1571961 | NCBI WGS metagenome assembly OGJK01 (sample SAMEA2582120, study PRJEB24529) | metagenome | biome: Human gut stool | place: China | collected 2011 | reverse complement strand
AGGATGAAATCGGAACACCATTCTGCGTAACATATGATTTCGATTCAGAGGAAGATCACTGCGTGACAGTGCGTGACCGTGATACAATGGAGCAGGAGCGTATCGCGATTGATGAGCTTGATGCTTATTTTGCAAAGAAATTTGAATTTTAATTTTGTAATATAATACAGATAATAAAGGGCAACCAAAGATATAGTAATCTATTCTTTGGTTGTTCTGATATATGGAGATTGTGAATATGGAAGCAAAAGAATTAAAGAAGCTGAGCAGAAGTGAGCTGCTAGAGATGCTTTTAGACAGAAGTAAAGAGGTTGAACACTTAAGAAAAGAGCTTGACGAGACAAAAAAACATATTCAGACACTTGAGCGTGAGGTAAAGACATCGGGTGATATCAATGCTGCAATTAATAAACTCACGTCAGCAACAGAGGAAATCCAGAAATTTGCTGCTGTAATATCAATGGCTTCAAATAATCTGACAAGAAAATAATATAGAAGCAATATTTTGTGGTTATGAAATGGATAATTGGACAAAAGAATGATAGAAAAAATATATAAAAAGGCAATATATGCTCTGGCAAGAGTTGCCGTAAAGTACATTGGGCTAAGAAAAAAAAGAGAACAGAAGAAAATCAGGCAGAATAAATCAGCTAACCTTACAAATTCGACAAAAAGCTACACAGATGCTGAATACAATAAAAAGGTAGTTGCAGAGATTAATCATAACAATACTGCAGCTGTTGCAGAAAGCAAAAATAATATTGATGTAGTGGATTTAAGCAAGGACGAGGAGCTAAAGGATGTCGAACAGAAACCACTTACCAATGAGGATAAGCTTGATTTACTTTTGGCACAGATGATGCAAACACCTGAAAAGTCATCTGAAAAAGTAACGCAGGTACACAAGCAGAACCAAAATGTTGATGATAATATATCACAGGAACAGAAAATAGAAGAAATAATTCCGGTCAAATATGTAACACCTGCACCTGATATAACCATTGATATAGAAAAAAATATTGAAATAGAGAAGGAATTTCAGCAGACTAAAAAAGAAAACCGGCCGGAGGATATATCTGTACATATAGAAAAGGAAATATCAAGGAAGGTTTCAGAAGAAAACAGAGTTGAGAATAAAGAAGTTGAGAATAGAAGTGCTGAGAAGACTGAAGATACATCGGGCTATCGCAGTATCATGACAGACGACTATGACCGTTATAGCGATGATCTTGGCATAAAGGAGCTGCGTCAGGAACTGAGAAGAGTGAAGTATAACAACAAGTTTGCAGCAACACTCTTTAATACCATAGGAACACTTGTGGTAGTGGCAGCGGCAGCAATATTGGTCGCAAATCTGTGGCTTCCTATTTTGAAGGTGACCGGAACATCTATGTCACCGACGTTACAGGAGGGACAGGTGCTTATGGCATCAAAGGGGCATGACTTTAAAACAGGAGATGTCATAGCTTTTTATTACAATAACAAGATACTTGTAAAAAGAGTTATTGCGATGCCTGGTGACTGGGTCAATATATCAGAGGATGGCACGGTTTATGTAAACGATATCGCAATTGATGAACCGTATCTCAATGAAAAAGCTTTAGGAGACTGTAATATAGAGCTGCCTTATCAGGTTCCTGAATCCAAGATTTTCGTGATGGGCGATAACAGAAGTGTATCACTTGATTCAAGAAATACAGCTATAGGCTGTGTCTCAGAGGAGCAGGTAGTCGGCAGAATTACATTTGCCATCTGGCCATTGTCTAAAATTGGCAAAATTGACTAGTGTTATTTGGAACTTTTTGGTAAAAAAGTAGAAAATCCCGATTTGAAGGCTCGTGTGACCGTTGTGTGACCAAAAGTGTGTAATATATTAGCTGTTGAATAACGATTAAGTAACATGAATTATATATAACTCTATGAAAGGAGGATGCAGAATGGATAAGGATATGGAACGTCTCGGCAAAGAGCGGCTTAAAAGAGTGAGAAGACGTAGACAGCTTGCTACATTTATTATATCGATGGCTGTTATAGTGCTGGGCATTACTGCGTACAGACTTATACAACCTGCATCAGCAGCAGATCAGAATCAGAAGGATTTTACCATAGATAATGTCACAGAAAACTATGTTAATCTTCAAAAACTGCAATCAAATGGCTCATATACCAAAATGTCAAGTGAGGGCAAACCGGTGGACTGGAACGGCGAGAAGTTCAAGCTTGAGGTTCAGCTGGACTTTGGAATCGGAAAGAATGATACGGTAGATGCCAATGGCAATACTGTTAAGAATTATTATTATGTCTATGATCCATCGGTGACTATTCCGGATGAGCTGTGCAATTACTGGAAGACAAAATGTGATGACAACGGAGATACGGAACAGTTTCAGTACAGATATATCAAGAATGAGGATGGTACATATGCAATTCTTATCAAGTTTGCAGATGGTTATATTGAGGGTAACAGCAGCGATATAAAGGGCTGGGCAAAGGCAGAAGCTTTTGGTGAGGGCAAGACCAATGATTCTGGTGATGTGGATATCTATATCGGTGGTGATGTCACCATAACAGTAGACAAGAATAATGTCCACTGGAACGGAAATGATTCCTTAAACTACGATATTTCTGTAAAGAAGAGCAATACAAACAATAATAATATTGCTATTGATGAAAATGGTAATTATTATGTTGAGTTTACTGTGGATGTATCTTCTAAAAAAGGTACACCTGATGATATCGAAATCACAGATGAATTTAACGGCAATGGTATGAGGGTTGATACTACCGGATTTACCTACAGTATAAAGAAAAACGGTCAGGCAGTTGACAGTAGTTATACTGCAACAGCGACAGGAAAGAATGACCCGGCAGATGCGGGAAAGGCAACACTTATTGCAAAGCTTCCAAAATTAAGTGCAGGTGAGAGCTGTTCTATTACATACAGGTATTACCTGACCAATGCCGGAGATTTGGGAAATAATGCTGCATGGCAGGCAACTAATTTCGTTACCGGTAAATCAACAGACCAAAAATCAAAAGAAACTGTCATAGATACATCAAGCAGCTATGTGAAGTATTACAAAAATCTTATAGAAAAATCCGGTAAATATGATAAGACTAATAACCGGATTATCTGGACGGTTACAGTAAATAAAAGCTGTGAGAATATTGCGGGAGCTGTCCTGACAGATGATATGTTTGATAAAATTACAGGCATTGACATATTACCTAGTGATGGATATACAATTAACAAGGACAGCAGTGGCAAGGTGACATCGGTTACATTTAATCCTACAGATGGAAATAAGAACTGTAATAAGTATACTGTCAAATATTATACAGACGCATTGCGGACATTTGATGACCAGAAATTTAATAATAAGGCTACCCTTACTAAGGATGATAAGTCATATGATGGTTCTTCAAGTGTAAATGTTCCAAAAACAAAGCAGGATATTACGAAGAGGCTTGTTGAAGCTCAAAAGACAGATAACGGGCTGTATACTTTAAAGTGGCAAGCAAAATTTACAATTCCGGCATCGGGATTTCCTAAAGAGTTTGGCATAGCCGATACAATGTCATCCAAATCCCAGAAGAATTGTCATTACATGACTTATACCCAGATGAATGATTTTGTAAGTCAGGTAAAGAAAGAGTTTGATGGATATATCGATGATATTACTGTTAAATATCTGGATGAGAACAATAATTCGCAAAAGGCAGATTTTAGTAAATTATCAGAAACCGCTGACTACAGATTTACCTCGGTAAATATCAGCTTTAATAAGGATTATCCGATAAGCAACAGTGAAAGGACAGTCGTATTTACATACAGCACAACCGCCGACACAACGCCAAGTGGAAGAGTTGAATATGTGAATAAATTTGAAGCTTTAAATTCAAGTGCATCTGCATCTTACAGCCATACGACATCAAAGATTGTAAAGACTGATGGAAACGGTAATACAAGTCAGACTTATTTGAAAACAACAGAAAGCGATGGAACACTCACATGGCGCGTTGATGTACTTATGGATGCCGATGCAACAGAGTATACCATCACTGATAAGCTTCCGGATGGTGTCACACTGCAGAGCGTAAAGACAATGCTGGCATATCCGAATAACGATGGCTTTACAGATTATGACTTTGACGGTACATTGCATACCGTAACTGACGGCGACTGGTTCATAAACGGAATTCAAACAAGTACAACGTTAGATGAGTCCACTAATACCGTTGTTACAGGGGTTACAAAGCCTGATGAGAACAATACAACGATACATGGTTGGTTTGAGAACTCTCACATATATGTAGTATACAAGTGTAAGATAGATGATTTTGAAAATTTTGAGGCAGGTAAATCAGTGGATTATAAGAATATAGCCACAGCATCCTCAAATACAAACAGTGATATGGGATGGGTTAAACAGACACAGACCATGTCAAAGCCTGGCGAATCAGGCAGTGATAATCCTACTGAGGGCGATAAGGTTGTTTCCAAGAACTTCAAGTGGGATGAGGATAATCACAGGCTGCGTTATACAGTTATAATAAACCCTGATGCCAAGGACTATCTGCCTGATAGCGATACATTAAAGCTGACAGATGTGCTTCAATTCAAGACGATGACATACAGTCCACAGGCATTGTGGTATATAGATTTAATGCCGGCTACTGTTCAGTTCAGGCAGGCAATAAAGCAGGATGATGGCACATACAAAGCAGGCGATACGGTAGATGGCTGTAAGTGGGCGTATACAACTAAAGATGGCACGTATGAATGGAATGATACATCATACAGGACAATCAGTGCAGATATACCTGATGGCAAGGCGATAATGCTTACTTATACATATCAGGTGAATGCAAAGGTGCTTGGTACGCCGGATCAATACAATCCTATAAAGATGGATGTTAGCAATACAGCAAAGCTTGAGGGCGTCGAAAAAGGAGAAGACAGAAAGGATAACCAGACTGTTTACAAAGAGTCAAAATCATCTGCCGGAGTAATTAAGAGTAATACATTTACCTTGTATAAGGTAGATAAGACTAATTATGGAAAGCAGCTTGAGGGCGCAGAGTTTGAGCTGTTTGGATACACATCGGATGGTTCATACAAGTCGTTAGGCAAGTATACCACTGATAAGAACGGCAGAATTGATATCAGTATGAGTACTGATAATCTGGAGTATAATACGCAGTATTATATAGTTGAGACAAAGGCTCCGGATGGTTATATACTCTCGACTGAGCCTCATAAGGAGTATTTCTATTTCAGTGCAGATACCTCGGCGCATCCTGTTATAGCTGAAAACAGCTCATTACAGGGAAGTGATATGGCGAAGGTAAATACGCCGTACTATTATGAGGATGTAGCTGTTTCGACAACAAGCATTTCGGTTGATAAAAAATGGACTGATTCAAAGAACAATCCATTAAGTAAGACTGATGGAAAGATTTATCTGCAGCTGCATCAGGTGGATTCAGCTAATAATGATAAGAAGTATGGCAATCCGGTTGAGATGACAGCAGATTCGGCAGGCGAATGGTCATATGTATTTGAAAATCTGCCATTGCAGGGTGTAAATGAAAATGGTATTCTGACCGGTACCACATATAAATATTATGTGACAGAGGTTGGAATAAATCAGAACAACAGTATGTCAGGCTATGATGTTTCATATATATTTAAGGATATAAATGGTACTCAAATCACAAAGACTGATGCAAACGTTGCACCGGGCAGCGCCAATGCAATAGAGTCCGGTACTGTTGAGATTACAAACAAACTCATAGAGTATCAGCTTCCGGAAACAGGTGGAAGCGGTAACAGATGGTTGTATATGTTAAGTGGAGTTGTGCTTATAGCAATAGCTGCAATAACACTTTTCTATAAAAAACATAAAACATTATAAAAAGGAGAATGCAATATGAAAACAATCAAAAGAAGCATTGCTTTAGTTCTTGCGATGATACTTACATTTGCAATGAGCGTTACAGTATTTGCTGAGGGCGAAAGCGCAAAAAAAACATTTACCATCACGGTCAATAATGCAAAGGCAGGCCACACTTATGAGGCTTACCAGATTTTAAAGGGTGATCTTTCAAAATCAGAGACAACACTTTCAAACGTTGGCTGGGGCAGCGGTATCCAGGAAGATAAACAGACAGATCTTGAGTCTAATAAGGATGCAAAAGCCTATGTAGAGAAGCTTTCAGGAATGCAGTCAAACTCTTCAGATCTTAAGGCAGAGGCACAAAAAATTGCTTCAGCTTTAAGCACTACAGCAGCAGGTTCTGTTTCAGTAACGCAGGACAATGCCAAGACTGAGATTACAGGACTTGAGCCTGGTTACTATCTCATCAAGGATAAGGATAGCTCTTTAACAGGTGACGAGGCTTACACAGAGTATATCCTCAATATCGTTGCTGATACAACAATCACACCAAAGACAGATGTACCTTCTGTTGAGAAGAAAGTAAAAGACACAAACGACACAACAGGTGATACAACCGGATGGCAGGATTCAGCCGATTATGATATCGGAGATGTTGTTCCATTCCAGCTTACAGCTACATTACCTGCAAATGTTGAGTCATATAAGTCATATTTCCTCAAATTTGATGATACTCTTTCACAGGGACTTGATTTCAATGAGGGAACTGTTACTGTCAAATTAGGTGATAAGGATGTTACATCATTCTTTACAACAAATTATGACGCAGCTGGCAAAAAGCTTACTTTTACATGTGACAACATTTTAGCAGAGGGATTTGAAGCTAAAAATGGTGATAAGGTTGTAGTTGAGTATAATGCAACTCTCAATGAGAATGCTGTTATCGGCTCAAAAGGAAACCCAAATAAGGTTAAGCTTGAGTTCTCTAACAACCCTAACAATGGCGGAGAGGGAGACAAAGGTGAGACTCCGGAAGATACAGTAATCGTATTTACATACAAGGTTGTAATCAACAAGGTAGATGAGAACAATAAAGCACTCGATGGTGCAGAGTTCACTCTTTATAAAAAGATTAAAGGCGAAGCAGACAAAGAAATCAAAGCGGTAATTTCCGGTGATAAGAATGATGTCTTCACATTCAGCGGTCTTGATGATGGTGATTATGTACTTAAGGAGACAAAGACTCCTGATGAATACAATACTGCAAATGATATTGCATTCACAATCACAGCAGACCACTCAATTGAGTCTGATGCTCCTGAGCTTAATTCATTAAGCGGAGATAAGGTGACCGGTAATATTACACTTAAAGCAGATAAAGCTGAGGGTAGCTTAAGCACACCTGTACAGAACTTAAAGGGCTCAGTCCTTCCTTCAACCGGTGGTGCCGGACGTGTTGCAATTTATGTAATCGGTGCTATATTAGTTGTAGGTGGCGGAATTGTTCTTGTAACAAAGAAGCGTGTTAAATAATATCATTTTATGATAAAATATATCTGCCATGAGCCACTTTAGTGGTTCGTGGCAGTTACAATAGGCATAATTATATGCAAATGATAACAGTAAGGAGAGTGCTATGAGAAGAAAATTATCAACTATTTTGTTTGTCATAGTGTTTCTTGCAGGACTGTCCTTACTGCTATATCCGACGGTGAGTGATTACTGGAATTCATTCCATCAGTCAAGGGCAATCGCAAGCTATGTCGATGCAGTAGACAATACAGATGAACAAAAGCTTGAAGAAATGAGACAGGCGGCAGAGGCCTACAATGAAAAACTTTTAAGCAAGCAGGACAGATATGATATGTCTGATTCGGACAGAGCAGAGTATGAAAGCCTCCTTGATGTATCTGGCACAGGAGTCATGGGCTATATTGAGATTCCGTCCATCAATGTCTCATTGCCGATTTACCACGGCACAGACAATACAATACTTCAGATAGGTGTTGGCCATATCGAGGGCACATCGCTTCCGGTTGGCGGAGCAAGCACACATTGTGCTGTTTCAGGCCACAGAGGACTTACGTCATCTAAGCTTTTTACGGATATTGACCAGATGGCGGAGGGTGATACCTTCAAGCTGTATGTGCTTGGTGAGACGCTGACCTACGAGGTTGATCAGATAAGGATTGTTTTACCTGATGAGCTTAATGACTTAAAGATTGAGGAAGGTCAGGATTACTGTACTCTTATCACATGTACACCGTATGGTGTGAATTCCCACAGGCTTCTTATCAGAGGCCACAGGATTGCGAATGATGCACAGGGACTTATTGTCGAGGATGTAAAGCAGGTACAGCCGTTACATGAAGCCATAGTGCTTGGTATTTTGTTTCTGGTTTTGTATATTGTAATTTGTAAGATACTTAGTAAAACGATATTGTATAGATTCAGATAGAATCAGGAAGGAGGAAAAATGCACAATAGTATAAAAAGAGCTGTCAGTATAGTTATAGCAGCGATTGTCTTGTTTTCCCTGCCATGTGGAAGCATTTTTGCAAGGACGCATATTGATATTGATAAGAAATGCTCTATAACAGTTGATATCCCTGATACATGGGAGGATCTGTACACTGTGGATTTTCCCGTAGAGCTTTACAGAGTGGCAGATGTAGATGAGAATGATGTATACACTGCAACGAAGCAGTTTGCTGAGCTGGCTAAATCTATATCAGATATCAGCAGCAAAACTACCGCAGATGACTGGGAAAAGATGGCAAAGACTGCTGCGGACATTGCAGACAAAGGTTCTCTGACAGCAGATGAGAAAATAGATGTTTCAAACGGAAGGGGAACCGTCACAGGTGTTAAGACGGGACTGTATCTGGTGTATGCAAAGCCGGCTAATTCGGCAAGATTTGGATACACATTTGTGCCGTATCTGGTTTCGGCTCCTAATAATGAGTTTGCTATGACAGGAAGCGGCTCAGATTCATGGATATATGATGATATCGATATCGAGCTGAAGCCTGAACAGACCGGGCTTATGGGAAGCCTACAGATTAATAAAACATTAAAGACATACAATACAGCACTCGGGGAGCCGGTGTTTGCATTTGATGTTGAAGCCTATGACAGGGATGGCAATGTGGTGTTTTCAGATATTGCATCAATCAGATTTGACAGTACAGGGGCTAAGAGTGTAGTTATTGACAATATTCCGGCAGGGTCAAGGGTGATAGTAAAGGAGGTATATGCCGCTGGCAGTTATCAGGTGACCTCCTCAGACAGCATAGAGACACAGATTGTGGCCGGTGAGACCGCAGATGTTGATTTCACAAACGATTACAACGACAAATTGATTTATAGTACCGGTGTCGTAAACCATTTTGAGTATGACGGAACCGGATGGGAATGGGTGCAGAATTAATGAAAAAATTATCAGAGTCTTGTAAAAAATTTAATAGAAATCACCGTATTCTTGTATGTGCAGTGTTTGCTGCTACACTTATTGTCTGTGGTGTTTCAGTCAAACCGACACTGGCATATTTTACAACCTATGCTACGGCAAAGGGCGGTATCTCAGTAGATATCGGTCCTACAACTGATGTCAAGGAGAAGTTTAAGGACTGGAAGAAAACCATTGAGATTGAGAATACAGGAAAAGCAGACTGTTTTGTCAGGGTAAAGGTAATTGCAGCAAGCCAGTTTGACATACAGGCATCTGGCTCAAACTGGAGCCTTTCAGATGATGGCTACTGGTATTACAGTCAGGTAGTGCCGGTTGGTGGCAAAACTGAGCCAATCGTTGCTGCTATCACAGTTAGTGAAAAGGTAAAGACCAGCTTCAATGTAGTTGTGGTTCAGGAGTGTACCCCTGTCACATATGATGAGAATGGCAATCCGTGTGTCGCACCTGATGCAAAATGGGATGAGACAGCACAATATGATAAAGAGGAGGGCGAAGAGTAATGAAGAGAAAACTTCCAATTATACTTGTAGCATCCTCTGCGATAATGCTTGCAGCATCGACAATCGGATCTACAAAAGCGACTCTTACATATATGAGTGATAATTATCTGGCTCAGATTGATATCAAATCCATCGGTGTTACTTTAACTGAGAATGGCAATGATGTGAGCTGGCGTGATTATAAGCATAAGGATGACGACTGGAGCGAGGCAACAGGAGTGCTGCTTGGAGATATGCTAAAGAATGCCGGAGATGAAAAACTGATTCTCGACAAAAAGTACGATGAGAAGCTTGCTGTCAAAAACAGCGGCTCGATAGATGAGTATGTGAGAGTGACTGTGCAGCATTACTGGGCAGACAAGGAGACAGGTGATAAGCTTTCAAACCTTGATCCATCAAAGATACAGATTGACTTTACAAACGATGGCTGGACAGAGGATAAGAGTGCTGAGACTACAGAGCGAAATGTATTTTACTACAATTCTATTTTAAAAAAAGGTCAGACATCCACTGATTTTACAGACAAAATCAGTATATCCGGCGATATCGCAGCTATTGTGGGTCAGACATCACAGACTGATGATAACGGACTTACAACCATCACTACTACCTATGAATATGATGGTGCGCAGTTTGTGCTGGAGGCAACTGTTGATGCAGTACAGACACACAATGCAAAGGACGCAATTAAGAGTGCGTGGGGTGTTGATGTAAATATATCAGATGACGGGGCACTTAGCTTAGAGTAAAGGAGGACAATATGAAAAAATTTATCGCATTATTATCATGCATGTTGTTTATCCTTGGTTCGATAGGCACTGTATTTGCAGATGAGAATACTACTACAGCCGGCTCATGTGAGTTTACCGGCAAGGAGATGGTCAGTTCGTTCGATTCAAATAAAATAGCAGCCTCTGTCTCACAGATGGAGCCCGGAGATTCTGTAACATTTTCCGTTGATATAAAGAATAACAGCAGTATTTCGACGAAATGGTATATGTCCAATGATGTATTAAAGAGTCTTGAGGATACACAGGCTGTGGCTGAAAATGGTGGATACTCATATATTCTTACTTTCGTAGGACCGGATGGAAAAGAGGACACTATATACAGCAGCACCAGTGTAGGTGGAGAGAAGGAGGCAACAGCCGGAAAAGGACTCAATGAGGCTACAAATTCTCTGGATAAGTTCTTTTATTTAAAGACATTAGAGCCTGGAGAGGGAGGCAGTGTGAAACTTTTAGTAGGACTTGACGGAGAAAGTCAGGGTAATATATATCAGGATACACTCGCAAAGCTCATGATGAACTTTGCTGTGGAGGACAATTCAAATCCGACTTCGCAAAATCCACCTACATTTACAACTACAACGAGCAAGGTGAAGACCGGAGATATCTGGTCAATAGCGTCAGCTGTAGTGTTTGTGATTGGTATTATTTTGATGATACTGGCTTTCGTAAGTGACAGAAAGGGGGCTAAGCAAAATGAAAAGATTGCTTAAATATTTTCTTGCAGCTCTTGTTGTCATAACCGGTGTTTTCTCACAGACAGCAGATGCAAAGGCATTTTCATATACATACACTGTTTCCTTCTCAGCCGGAGGTCAGGGAAGCATAAACGGTGGTGTGCAGGTACGAAAGGCATCAGGCAATGAGGCTTCGGTTTCTGTTTCTACTAAAGGAGACAAAATAATTGTCACAGGTCTTGAATATGGAGATGTCATCAGCTGTGATGCACAGGGCAGTGTGGCACTTAATGAAAACAGCAAGTACTACGTAAAGGGAATCAGATTAAGCGGCCGTGACAATAATACGGTTGCACAGTCGGCTTTTCTCGTATCGGGAGATCAGGACTATGTTGTTGCATATGGCATACCGGGCGAGCTTGCTGAGTATACAGTCAACTATGTGGATACAGATGGCAATAAGCTTGCAGAAAGCCGTACCTATTATGGTAATGTGGGCGATGAGCCGGTTATAGCTTATCTGTATATAGATGGATATATTCCGGACAGCTATAATCAGACAGGAAAGCTGTCGTCAAATGCGTCAGAAAACGTGTTCAATTTTGTATATTCAAGGGCTGCATCAAGCATGGCTGCTGCCGGAAATGTAGCAAATGACAATACTGCGGCAGGCGGCAATCAGGCAGCCACAGGAGCTGCAAATGCAGCCGGGGCAGCCAATGCAGCAGGAGCGGCAAATAACGGAGCTGCAGATGGAGCAAATGCCGCAAACACAATAGTGCCTGACGGACAGAATGATCCGCAGGATGGAATCCAGGCACCGCAGGCACAGCCAAATACTGATATAGCAGATGAGCAGGTACCACAGGCGGCAAACGACAATAAGCATGATATAGCAGATGAGCAGGTACCGCTTGCCACCATGATCAGTGAGAGTGGAATGGTCGTTCCGCTGGCTATTGGTGCGTTTGGGATAGTTGCAATTCTTGCAATTATGATATTTGTCATAGTAAAGAATGTTAAGTCTGTCCGTGTTCAAAAAAATAGTATGAAACATAAGGGAAAAGATAATAAAAATTAGTTGATATTTGCTGAAATTATGGTATTATTAATGTGTGCGCTTGTAT
>OGJK01002869.1_pt1 | contig 12493 bp, 7 predicted proteins | sample 1571961 | NCBI WGS metagenome assembly OGJK01 (sample SAMEA2582120, study PRJEB24529) | metagenome | biome: Human gut stool | place: China | collected 2011 | reverse complement strand
GGGAAATGCAACATTTTCTAACTCATTTTTCTGGCGGTACCTCTATCTTAGGTAACCAAGGTATGGAACCAGACTCTAAAGGAGGAGTATTAAACCGAAGTTTAAGCTGGGAAAAAACAGATCAATATGATATCGGAGTAGACTTAAATTTCTTAGACTATCGTTTTAAATTGACTTGCGATTATTATTATCGTTACACGAAAGGACAATTACAACAGATAGATATTCCGGGTAATTGGAATTATTTGAGATTCCAATGGCAAAATGCTTTAGCTGTTTCAAACGAAGGTTTAGAAGTAGAACTAACCGCTGATATATTCAGGGAAACCGCCGTAAAATGGCGGGTAAAATTCAACGTCTCCCGTAACTGGAATAGATTTGAAAAAAGTAATAATGGTCGAGACTTTTTGGGAAATGTGATCGGGAAATCCCTATACAACATCAAGGCCTACAAAACCATGGGTTACTACAATTCCATAGACGAAGTTCCTTACTACGTGCAATCTCACGGACTCCCCATACCGCTTCGTACGAAAGAGGAAAATGCTGTATTTTTTGCAGGCACAAGAAAAATCGCTGACTTGAATAATGATGGACGAATTAATTCCAGTGATCAATACTATGCAGCCAGTCCCCTTCCCTTGGCTCACGGTGGATTTATCAATGAAATTAAATGGAAACAATTCGACTTGAATATATTTTTCACTTATTCTTTAGGAAGACATATTTTGAAGATTTATGACGATATCGCCATTAAACCTAATATAACCGGAGATCCGATCACGCTTGATATTCGCAAAGCAAGCACATGGACCGGCCCAGACAGTCAAAACTCGGACTATCCTCGTGCCATCTTTTACAAAAATCTTGGAGAACAATACACGGGCCGATATGATTGTGACATCGAAAAAATAAATATGATTCGCTTAAAACAACTTACTTTGGGGTATAACTTGCATGAAAGAATCGCCCAAAAACTAGGACTTTCCGGAGCTCGTTTATTTATCACAGGAGAGAATTTATTTATGTTGACAAACTATTCAGGCCTTGATCCAGAAATCGTGAATCTCACATCAGGACTCGACTATTTGTCCGGGTATCCTCTTCCCCGGAAACTCACCATTGGTCTAACCGTTAATTTTTAATGACTATGAAGAAGATATTCATTTTTATCTTATTTTTTCCCCTGTTCTCATGTAATGACTGGATTGACGTGAATTCGGAAGAATCCGTTACTTTCAGGAATTATTTTAATAGCGAACAAGACGTGGAAGACATTTTCACGACCATATTGGGATGCGAGAAAGCAGTAATTGCTCCTACAATGATGGGATTTTTTGACTGGAGCGCACTCCATTGTAGTAATGCAGGAACATTCGGAGAAGCATATCGCAAATTAGAACCCGCTGCTATTTGGGATATGGATAAACGCACAAGTTGGAATACTCATTACAAGGCCATCTACCTAACTAATTTCCTACATGAAAATCAATTCCGTTTCAAGAATATTTCACAAGAACGTATCGATTTTTGGTTAGCACAGGCAGATTTCGTAAAAGCATTAATGTACTTCCGTCTGGCACAAGACTGGGGAGAAGCAGTGGTTGCACCCAGTACGGAAGATGCCTCACAACAAGCTAAAAGTCCGATCAACACGATTCTTACCGAAGCGATTCAGGCTGCAGAAGCCGCACTGATCCTACCTACTTTTGACAAATTGACGAATGCACAGGGAAACAACATCAATAGCAGGCAATACGCTAGTTTGGGAACCGTACATACCTTACTCGCAAACATCTACGCATGGATGGGGGGACTTTATGACAAAGAGGAATATTGGAAAAAAGCAGAAGCGTCAGCCTCCCTCGTGATTGAAGGGAAAGTCGGTTTCTATGATCTCGTGAGTATGAAAGACCTCGTGGAAAAAACATTTGGAAAATCCCGAGACCTGACAGAAGTAATTTTTAGTATCGAGAAAAACGAGCAGGATGACAACTGGTATGCCACGAGTAGTCTTGAAATGTACTACCCGGGATTCGCTTTGATTAATTACCCGTATAGCGAAACCGATCCCCGTAAAGTAGATAAAGATGACATCCCTCGCATTTTGCTAGATTCAGTGTATGCTTTATATCCTGATAAAACAGATTTGCGACGTAAAGAGTATTGGTGGAATCTCGGACAGGCAATTACGATTGAAGGAGCCTCTGCTCCTTACACCCCCAACCATGCCTTCATTAATAAATGGCGAGATAAAGTTTACTCGGTGAACCCAGAAATAACAGAAGGTTCTAAATCAAAACTAATCGCCATGGAAGGGAATTGTATATACTGGCGTCTGGCAGATCTTATTCTTCTACGGGCAGAATGCCGTGCTCATTTGGGAATGCCAGAAGCTGCGTCTGACTTGAACCGGATTAGAGAACGTGCCGGTTTGGACACCTACAGAGGTTTCACAGATAAAAAGAATTTACTACGAGAAATTTTCCGAGAACGGGAACGAGAACTTTTCGGAGAAGGACATCGCTACTATGACATCGTGAGAAATAAGTATTTCCGGGATATACTAATAGGAAACTACAAAACCCTGACAGACGACGAGGTGAAAAAAGGAGCACTTTATCTCCCGGTAAGCAGCGACGCATTTTTAAACAATCCATTAATGACTCAGAATATTTACTGGTTATGGCATCAAAATTAACAAACTTATTTTATGGAGCCTTGGTATTGATCATGATCAATATCTGCTCTTGTACCGACTATAATTATATTGACGGGGGAACAGCAAACGGTATTCACAACTGTACCATGTGGGAATATTTCGAAAACCAAACTTATGATTGGGATTCCACAATGATCATGATTGAACACGCCGGATTAAAATCACTCTTTGACGGTAGCGGGGAACACAAACAAATCACATTTTTCGGGATAACAGACCTTTGTATCGTAAGATATCTACTCGATCATAATAAAGCCATGGATGATGCTAAAGAACAAGGAGGAGATATTAAAGATAGCGATTATTGGTATCAAGTGACAGATATTCCTCCAGCAATTTGCGCTGCATTTTTGAACAGATTAGTTATCCCTGAAAGGATTATGTTGAAAGATATACCGGAAGGGAAACGCTTAAAAGATCCCGAAGGATTAACTTATAAAGAAACGGAGGGTAAAGTATTCGCTTCTCTTTTCATGCAAGAAGAACTTTTCACCTGGGTATTCAGTGAAGCTTATGCCGGTATAAGCAAGAAAGGCGAGAAACAATTATGGATTGCACGCCGTCTGTCAACAGCTGATAACTGGAGAATCGCTTCCTCGGACATACAAACTACCAACGGCGTAGTTCAAGCCTTAGGATATGACTTCAAAATGATCAATTTTTAATACAAAGCCATGATAAGAAATACAATATATTTAATTGCCACAAGTATCACTTGGCTGTTGTTAGCTTGTCAGGATATCACAATCGGCTACTTGGAATCAGATGCGGCCAAATACACGATCGACACGCTACACATTGTTGCAAACGCCAAAAGCGAGTTACAAAGGTTGAAAGTCATTGAGATAGATTTTTACTCAGCCACATCAACACTGCAAGATAAAATAGCCGGATTAGAAGAAGAACTGGATGAATTGCAGGATAAATTAGACGGAAGTGATGAATATTGGGATGCCTACGACGAGCTAGGAGGTACTGATATAGAGGAGCAATTTTGGAACGATGAAATTAGTTTCGAAGAATACACACGACTCATTGACCAAATAAACAAAGAACTCGATGATAAGTTCGGAATCACAGCACTCAAAGAGAGTTTGAATGAGGCTAAAACAACATTGGAAAATCTCGCAACGGAAATGGGTATAGGTTCGCTGGAAATTCTAAAAAAACAAATCGCAGAATACCAACAAAAAATAGACTATAAACTCCCGTGGACCTCTGCTAAAATAGAAGGAGTTCAAGGTACACAACCTTTACTTTTCACGGTTATCGGGATAAAAAGTACAAACACGAGTGAAGCCGAAAAGTTTATGAACCATGTCGGTGTACTGGGTGACGGAACGATTTACGTGGAGTTGGACGTGAATGTCATTCCCGGAAATTACACGGTATCATTACAGATAGAGAATGAAGGAAGAACTAAAATACTGAATGATATGTTCACTTTCGTAGTGGATGCACCCATTCAAGAAACACTCACAGAAGAATAACAATAAATTTTACTTTAGGGAGCTGTAAAAATAGCTCCCTTATAAAAAGAACTATGAAAAAGATATTTTACATGATTGTGTTCCTAATGCTAGGAACATTGGGAAACTTATCAGCTCAAATAACCTTATTTAAAGGTACATTTGATGAGGCTCTAAAAAAAGCACAACAAGAGAAAAAGGATTTGTTCGTGGACTTTTTCGCAGAATGGTGTGGACCGTGCAAAATGATGGCAAGCGAAGTATTCACGCAAAAAGAAGTCGGAGAATTTTTCAACAATCGTTTCATATGCGTACAAGTAGACGTGGATACACAAGAAAACAAAGACATCGCAAAAAGATACAACGTAACAGCGTTACCGACTATGGTGTTTATCAGTCGGGTAGGTAAAGAATTGCGCCGAGTACAGGGAAGCGTTCCTGCAGAATCGCTTATTAAAGAGGCAAAAATTGCCACGGGAGAAGAATTGAGTTTCGAGCAATTGTACGAAAAATACAAAAAGAAGAAAAATGACCTCGATGTACAACAACAATTGTTGATCGAAGCCCCCGCATTTATAGCTACACAACAGGGATACAATCAACAGAAATGGGGAACCCGTATTGAAAGTCTTTTCCCAGAATACCTAAAAAACAAAAAAATCGAGAACATGGCAAACGAAGCGGACTTTCTAGTGCTAACGATGTATCACCGTGCGGCTTCAAAAGAAGACCCTATCTTTGATTACCTGGCACAGAACTATCAAAAATTTGCCAAAGAAATCGGGAAAGACAACGTGGCTCGCTACTTGGTTTCTTTGAATAACACATACATTATCCAACTCTGTAAAAAAGGAGACTTAAATTACAAAAAACGGCTGGAACGGGTAAACGGGGATTTAAAAGATGTTTACTCGGAATTTTCTTTCGGGAATCTTTCGGTTCAGAATGCCCTCACGTTACTTGCCGATGCCACGTACAGCCTGCATCGCCATGACGAGAACACCTTCTTCAAGAAAATGGATGCCTATTTTGCCGGGAAAGGCGACAAAACGGAATTGAACGACTATTTCCAACCCTTACAAGACATCGCTGTCGTGTACGAGGGTAAATTGTCGGAAAACGCTTACCAGGCATCAACAGGATCGCCAAAGCCTTGACATTCGATAACGTGGGAGCGTCAAATCGTACCCGCTTGTTGATGATGATGGGGGACTGCTTGAAAAACACAGGCGATAACGCCAAAGCAAAACAATCCTATAACCAAGCATTCCTAGCGAGCGCACAAATCGAGAACAAAATGGAGATGCAACAACTCCAACAAGGTATCCAACAATCGTTACAAGGCTTATGAAAAAAATACTACTCCTTATATGCATTATCGGATTGTTTACCCCGGCAACACTACACGCACAAGATCGTGCAAACGTGTTCCGCCACGGAAAACTAGACAACGGGTTGACTTACTACGTGCGCCACACCTCTATGCAACCGGGGAAAGCAGACTTTTATCTGGTACAAAACGTAGGAGCACTCATGGAAGAGGACAACCAGAACGGGCTTGCCCATTTCCTGGAGCATATGGCTTTCAACGGGAGCGAGAGTTTCAAAGAAGGAATCCCCAATTTTCTGAAACGGCGGGGAGTGACACGCTTTAATGCGCAAACGGGACAGGACGAAACGGTGTACTACATGACGGCAATCCCCACAAACGACACAAAGTTACTGGATTCCTGCCTCCTCGTGATGAAGGACTGGTCGGGTTTCTTATTGCTCAAGCCAGACGAGATTGATAAAGAGCGGGGGGTTATCCGGGAAGAACGCCGGATGCGCCGCAATCTAGGTGCTCGCCTAAAAGAACAATCAGATCCTCTTGTCTTTAATAACAGCAAGTACGCCACTCGTAACGTCATCGGTAGCGAAAAGATCATAAACAACTTTACACCCGAAGAATTACGGGCTTATTACAACGATTTCTACCGCCCGGATTTGCAAGCCGTAATCGTAGTTGGAGACATTGATGCTGCCAAAATAGAAACCGAAATACAACATCTTTTCAATCCCATCCCGAAACGAAAGAACCCCAAACCCCGATTGGTATACGAGATCCCGGACAATAGCGAACCGTTCTACACAAAAGTATTCGACAAGGAAATGACAGAATCTTCTATCACGCTGCTCAAACGGGTACGCCAGACACCGCCTGCCTCGCTAAAAGAGATGATGAAAGAAAATTTGATTAACTTGTTCTACAACCAAATCGTGGAAAAATACCTGCAAAAGTACATCGAAACCCAAGACCCCGCATTCGTACAGACCATGGTCGGATTCAGCGGATTGGTGCGGAATTACGACCGCTGGAATATCCACGTGCAGGCTTACCCGCACAAGGAACGGCAAGCCTTAAAAGATTTGATGGAAGAACTGGAACGCATTCACCGCTATAGAATAAACAATAAGGAAGTAAAGGAGCAAATCACGGCATATCTCTCCAGACTGGACGAGACAGAAAAAAACAAAGACAAGTTCCCGAACGAGGTATACGTGCAAATGTACCAGAACAATTTCCTAGAAGGAAAACCGATCACAAGCATCGAGGAAGACATCTCCTTGTCACGAGAAATATTACTGAAAATCACAGCAAAAGATATACAAGACTGGATTGCCTCGTGGAATAACAACAGTAAAAACTGGGTATTTATGATGCAGGGCAACGACCCGGATTATGATTTCCCGACAAAAGAGGAAATCGTGAACATCATGCAAGCAGCCAAGGACGTTGAAGCCACCACGGCTACCGAGGAAATCAAAGCGGTTCCCTTGTTGGATTACGAGGTAGAAGGCGGAAAGATCGTGAAAACGAAACCGATCAGGATGCTGAATGCAGAGGAATGGACATTAACGAACGGCTGCAAGGTGTACTACAAGTTCTGCGACCAGAACGGCATCAAGGTAAGCCTGTTGGGCGAAAGTTCCGGCGGGATGTCATTGCTCCCGGCAGAAAATCTACCATCAGCCTCGGCATTATCAACCCTAGCCATGTATTCCGGATTGTACAAACATGACGTGCAAATGATGCAAGAAATACTGAAAGGGTATCACGTGCAGCCCAATATCACGCTTGGGGAAACATTCGAGGGCGTGAGCGGCGTGTGTGATAACAACGAAATGGAAATGCTACTCCAAATCATTTATTTGCTCTTCGAGCATCCTCGGTTCGACCAGAACGATTTTGAAAAGTTTGTGTACTTGAACAGACTACAAGCAGAAAACACACCCCGCACGGTGAATGACACGATAGCGGAACAGATGCAAAAATTGCGGGTAAAAGATTCTCCCCGCCTGTGGAAACAAGATGCCAAATTCTACGATGCCATGAATTACGATAAAATGGTTTCCATCTATCATGATCGTTTTCAAGATGCCTCGGACTTTACCTTTTATCTGGTAGGAAATATCCAACGGGAAGAAGCACAAAAACTGGTGGCGAAATATTTGGGAGCTATCCCGTCCATTCACCGGATCGAGAAAGCCGTGCAACATGACTTGAGGAAAGAAGGTTCCATCACGGAAACCATCACTGCCAATATTCCGGACAACAAGTACATGACGAATATCGAGTTCACGAACACGCTAAAATTAAAACCCGTGGAGGATTTGGCTATGGACGTGATTCGTTTCGTACTCTCGAATCGTTACCAAGATATTATCCGAGAAGACGAGGGCGGTGCCTACGGGGTAAACGTAGCCGCATCTTATACCGCATACCCGAAACACACACAAGCCATTGCCATCAACTTCCAGAGCAACACGGAGCAAGGCGACCGGATGCGTGCCATCATCCACGAGCAGATTGACAAACTTGTAGCCGAAGGCGTAAGCGAGGAAGACGTGGAAGATATGGTGCTAATGATGAAAAAAGGGCGCACCAACATGCTGGCAAATCGAGGAAATGCCCATTGGCAGGAAGCTTTACGATATTATGCAGAGACAGGTAAAGATATCGATTCTCCCGTGATGTTCGAGCAACCGATTGAAAAACTAAACGCTAAAATAGTTCACGAAGTTGCCAAGAAATTCTTTACAACGGCTGAATGTGTCGACATCGTAGTGAGATCCAAATAAGGTGCAATTTTTATTTTCTTCATGGAGGGACTATAAAAGTCCCTCTATTTTCTTTTTCCCGCGAGGGTTAAGCCGGAAACTCATCACAGTTAAATCATCCGATTGCTCTGCCTTTCCGACAAAACGTTTCACGTCCCCAACCACTTTATCCACCATTTGCCGTGGTGCTAATTGAGAATGACTTACCACCAAGTTAAATAACCGATCTATCTTATAAAATTTGGACTGTTCGTTTTGAGCCTCTGACACACCATCCGTGTAAAAAAGCAATTGAGACCCCGGAGCAAAATAACATTCCTGCTCCTCGTACTCATAATCGGACGTAACACCCAAAGGCAAATTATCCGCCGTCTTGAAGAAAGACACGGTTCCATCCGGAGCAATCAATAACGGGTAAGGATGTCCCGCATTACAAAATCTCAGACGATTCGTGTTTAGATTCAATACCCCGGCAAAAAAAGTAATAAACATACTCGTGTTCTCAGTCCGAATTAAACTCTGGTTCATCAAATTCATGATATAATTCAAAGAGGTATCCCGCAGAGCCAAAGATCGCATCTGGCTGATCGTGGTTGCCATAAACAAGGAGGCAGGAACTCCTTTCCCCGAAACGTCCCCAATGGCGAAACCAAACTCATCCTCGTTCAGCATCAAATAATCATACAAATCCCCTCCTACCTGACGAGCCGGATGCAACACGGCATGGATATCAATACATTCAGCTCCAAAGGTGGGAACAAATTCTTTCGGAACCATTCCCAATTGAATATCATGAGCGATACGCAACTCACTCTCGATTTTTTCATTCGCTGTCGTTGTCCGGCGTAACTGGTCTACGTACTCCGTTAATTGTTGCTGCATGAAAAGAAATGATTCATACAATTCCCCTAATTCATCCTTAGACCGGATACGTGGCAACGGCGTGTTAAAATTCCCTTGTGCCACATCCCGAGCTGAAGCAGCAAATATCGTCAATGGTTTTGTGATTCGTCGCACGGCCACAAAACAAATAAAATAAACAAATAACAACAACAGGACAAAACCAACCAGCAGATACATATTAAATTTGCTCAACTTACCAAATACCTGATCGTATGGACAAATCACCGCCATGTACCAATCGGTTTCCACCACAGGCGTGTAATACACATAGGACAGAACTCCCCCATCGTCCACGATGATACTACCGCTTTTCCCGGCAGCCATCTCGTTTACCAGAATAGTAACATTTGTATCCCGAGCCTCTTTTGCCGTTTCAAACATATTTTGGCCAATCATCACCTCTCCTTCCCTGCGCAAGATATAACGTCCCTGCTTGTCAATAACCACGGTATAACTACCCTTGTAAGGCTTAATCGAATCGACCAGATCACGCAACCATCGATTGGTTAAATCCACTGATAAAATACCAATTAGTTCATTCTTTTCCCCATGAACCGGGACCGCATAAGACGTCGTGATTACATCCGGATCACCCGCATCCCGATAGGGCTTACTCCAGTACCGATGTTCCCTCGCACCTTTGTACCAACCTTTTTCAAAATAATTGTAATTTTCACTTCCCACTTGAATAGTCTTCACAGAATCTCCAACCATAAATGAATAAGGTGCAAAGTATTGTCCCTTTTCTGGAAAATAGTAAGGTTCAAAAGCGATTGCGCAACCAAAAATCTCCGGATTATCTTTTACAATCCTCCGAGTGATACCAAACAAAGAATCCGGCTCCTTTACATATTCAACGATCATCCATCCCAAGTTTTCGGGAATTTTTTCCACCTTACTCAATAACGCACTCACACGTAAATTTGCCTGAGCAGCCATACTCTCTATCTTATCCTCGGCCTCTTGCGACAACGTTTCCGTTGAGTAGTGATAAAATACACCCACTAAAACAAAAGAAAGAATTGTAATGACCGAAATCACATACAAACTCAATTTTGCAGGAAAAGATTTTTTATAGCGATCAAATATCATATTATCAATTGATGAAAAGTTCCTTATTATACCCCGTTATAATAAACCACGAATATACAAAAAAACTATAAAACAAGTACAAAAAAATAATTATTCAAGAGTCTTTTCCCAAGTGATTCCGGCTAACAAGCTCCACCAGTACTGATTGGAAAAAATAAATTTGTAAAAGAATTTCCACACACGAATACTTCTCATCTGAAATATTTGTTCTTATTAAATATTAATACTAATTTAGTCGCGAATTACAAACGAAAACGTTTTAAATATTTAGTAGATGTATAAACCATCAGAATATTATTTCGTTTTAGCCTACATCGTGGGCGTACTCAAATTGTTCGGGGGACTATGAAAATTCCGCCGGAGTAATTTTAGGCATCTTTTGGCAACAGGTATGTTGCTCTCTTTTAAGCAAAACAAACAACTTAAATCAATAATCTTTTAATTATGCAAAAACAACTATTATTAGGTGTTGAAGCTATTGCACAAGGTGCTATAGACGGAGGTATATCCGGCGTGTTCGCATACCCGGGAACCCCTTCAACAGAGATCACGGAATACATTCAGGAATCGAAACAGGCTATTGCCCGTAACGTTCACCGGGTGTGGTCTGCTAACGAAAAAACAGCCATGGAAACCGCATTAGGAATGTCCTATGCAGGAAAAAGAGCCTTGGTGTGTATGAAACACGTGGGAATGAACGTGGCCGCAGACTGTTTCATGAACGCTGCCATAACCGGGGCTAACGGAGGTATGGTTGTTATCGCTGCCGATGACCCATCTATGCACTCTTCTCAAAACGAGCAAGATTCACGTGTTTACGGTAAATTTGCCTTGATTCCGATCATGGAACCTTCTAACCAGCAAGAGGCATACGACATGACCCGTTACGCTTTCGACCTGTCAGAGCAAATGGGAACTCCCGTGTTATTAAGAATCACGACTCGTTTGGCACACTCTCGTGCCGGTGTTGAACCGAAAGAGGCTAAAGCTGAAAATGAAATGCATTTACCGGAAGACAAACGCCAGTTCGTGTTACTTCCCGCTATCGCAAAAAAAAGATATAGATTATTACTAGAGAAACAAACCGCTTTCGAAGAAGCATCCGATAACTCTTCTTTCAATCAATACATTGACGGAGCAGACAAATCAATGGGTATCGTCGCTTGTGGAATCGGTTACAATTACTTGATGGAAGTATTCGGTGGAAACTGTCCTTACCCGGTAGTAAAAGTAAGCCAATATCCTCTTCCTAGAAAGATGATCACCAAGTTGGCGGAAAGCACCGAAAAATTACTTGTATTAGAAGAAGGATACCCGATCGTAGAGGAAGCATTGAAAGGTTATTTGGAAAAAGAATGTGTACTCGGACGCTTGGACGGCACGCTCCCCAGAGACGGAGAGTTGAACCCGGATCACGTAGCGAAAGCATTCGGATTACCTTCTATCGAGGGATCGCCTGTACCGGAGATCGTGGCACCTCGTCCACCGGCCCTTTGCGTGGGATGTAGCCACAGAGACGTGTACGCCGCATTGAATGCAGTTGTTGCCGAATACCCGAATGCACGTGTATTCTCTGACATCGGTTGTTATACTTTAGGAGCCCTTCCTCCATTCCAAGCGATCAACTCTTGCGTGGACATGGGAGCCTCTATCACCATGGCAAAAGGTGCCGCAGATGCAGGATTATACCCGGCTGTATCCGTTATCGGTGACTCCACGTTCACTCACTCCGGAATGACCGGGTTACTGGATGCTGTAAACGAGAAAGCCAACATCACAATTATCATTTCCGATAATGAATCCATCTCCATGACCGGAGGTCAGGAATCTTCAGCATTAGGACACCTGGAATCTATCTGTCGCGGTATTGGTGTTGAACCGGAACATATCCGTGTTCTACTTCCTGTACCGAAAAATCACGATGAATTATGCAAGATCATCCGTGACGAGATCGAATACAAGGGTGTATCCGTAATCATCCCGAGAAGAGTTTGTATCCAGAAAGCTGCAAGAGACGCTAAGAAAAAGAAAAAATAAATTGATTCAATAATCAATTTAAAATCTAAAACTTAAAATTTAAAATTATGAAGACAGATATTATATTAGCGGGTGTTGGTGGACAGGGAATCCTTTCTATCGCAGCAGCATTGGGGTCTAGATCGGAAGAGCGTCGTGTAGGGAAAGAGTGTAGATCTCGGTGGTCGCC